>JAEIGA010006346.1_pt1 | contig 18005 bp, 14 predicted proteins | sample 9270691 | NCBI WGS metagenome assembly JAEIGA01 (sample SAMN17057246, study PRJNA624740) | gut metagenome | biome: biome; isolation source: fecal sample | host: Bos grunniens | place: China: Xizang | collected 2019
AGCGCAATTGTTCGTTTTGAATACCGAGGTTATTGGCTGTCTCCGCAAACGTATTGCGAGCCTCTTCTAACGCAATCTTCTTCTCCACTACACCTGCAGCACGCTTACCCGATGACCACAATGGCATGCTAATATTCAGCGACACAGCATTAGGAGGGGTCATATTCAATCCCTCTTTTTTGCCAAAATAGTCTTTTTGGTTATATTGATAAGCCAATGCCACCGTTGGACCATACGCCCAACCTGCCATATGTACATTCTTCTTTGCCAACTCTACGTTCTTCTCCAGTAATTGGTAATTGAGATTATTCTCCAAAGCAAAATCATAACCTAGCAATTTCAATACAGCCTCCGCTGAAAGGAAATCTTCCAACGTAGACGTCAGCACCAATTCTGTCTCAGCAGGCACATCCAATAGTACTTTCAACGCATTCTGTGCCAACTGTGTGCTGCGCAGATTCGCATTGATATTGTTTTTCAACGTATTCACACGCACTTGGATAAGGTCGGCGGTGGTTTGTTCTGCTGCACCCACGTCCACACTACGTTGGGTCATCTCAGCCATACGCTCGATGTTTGCCAAAGAACTCTCTAACAATGTCACCACATTTTGTAATACCAAAACAGTGGCATAACTGGTTTTGATGTTCGCACGCAAGTTGTCTTCTGACTGTTGAAGATTGAGTTTTTGCATGTCAATTGCCACGTTGTTCAGGAGCGCGCCAACAATAGCTTGACCATTGATACCGACAGACGCTGTGATACCCAATGTGCCATTGTCTGGCATAGGCAATGCATTACCTCCAAAATTCATCATGTAATTAAACATCGAGGTGTATCCCCATGATAAATCTGCTGATGGCAACATACTTGCTATCGTCTGCCAACGTTGCGCATATGCCTTCTGCACCGCCAAACTGGCGTTTTTCAAACTGCGGTTGGCCTCCACCGCATAATCTTGCGCCTCTGTGAGGCTTAGGTTTAATGTCGCAGGCACCTCACGCACCTCAGCTTTCTTCGTAGCTGCCATCACATGATCTTCTGCCTGCATGCCGTTCGCACAAACCGCGAATAGGCAAATTGCTAAAACAATTTTTTTCATCATCTTTTATACCTTTATATATTATATATTATTTTTTGCTAGTTCTCTTAGGCGTAGCAGCCCTTGTTCTGTAAGTATTCCTCTAACTAGGATGTCCATGCCTTGGTGTCCAATTCGTAGGATCTCTTCTCGGCTTTTTTCGCCTCTTGATATGAATTCCATGAGTTTATATTGGATGTCCATGAAAACCATCGCTACGATTTTTATATCTATCTCCTTGCGGAATATTCCATCGTGAATACCTTGTTGTAGAAATTGCATTAAAATCTCTTCGGTGGCAGTTCGCATGTAGGATTTGTGCTGTTTGAAAAGTTGTGGATAATACTTCTCCAGGTCATAAATCATAGGAGGAGTTTTGATCATTTTCTTTTCTGTCTTTTTTACGATTTTGGCCCATTCAATTAGGCATTGTTCGACGGTTCGCTTCTGCATGGAGTTTGCCAATTCTTTGGCTACTTTCTTCTGGTGCATTGCCAAAATCTCCTCTACTAATTCATCTTTCGAGGGGAAATAGACATAAAATGTCTTTTTTGACATTCCAAGTTCATGGCAAATATCGTCAATAGATACGCTTCGAATGCCGACTTGCTGCATTCGGGTGATGGCAGTTTTTAATATTTCTTGTTTGATATCTTCCATATTTGGCCATTTTACAAAAATCGTGCAAAAGTACTATATTTTTTTTAGATGACCAAATTTTTTAGGAAACTTTAACACTTTTGTAGTTTCCAAGTAGCAAAATTCGATTTTGTAAAATAGAGGCGTAGGTTGTTTTCGTTAGAGTCGTTTTGTATATTCGCTATCTACCCGTTATCTACCCGTAAAAAGGGGTGATAAATTCGTTGTAAAAAAAGAAAAGGCTTTAATTCTAAAAATATTAACTTTTAGGCTTGCGTATGTGCAATATTTTTACTACCTTTGCAGGCTGAATTATACTTTGTTGATGTTTCGCGATTTTGGAGCGTCAAAAAATGCATATAGGATAATAAAACGATGTTTCTCTATTTTTGGATATTGCGCTTGGCGGCTTTGTTTGGGCATAAGAAAGCTCAAAAGTTGGTGCGTGGTCAGAAGCAGTCTCTTTTGGAGTTGGAGCAATGGGGAAGGAAGATTCGTGGTAGTGAGGTGCTGTGGATACATGCGGCTTCTGTGGGCGAGTTTGAGCAAGCGCGACCTATCATAGAGCGTTTGCATGCGGAGTTGCCGTTTCGAAAGATATTATTAACATTCTTCTCTCCTTCGGGGTATGAGCTAAGAAAGGATTATAAGATGGTGGACAAGGTGGCCTACCTGCCTTTTGCTACGAAGAGGAATGCAAGGCGTCTGGTGGCTGCGTTGCCATTGGAGGCGGCCGTGATGGTGAAATATGAGTTTTGGCCTGCTTATCTTAAAGCGCTCAATGCGAAACATGTGCCAACTTATTTGATTTCGGCAATTTTCCGAGAGAAACAATTGTTCTTTCGTCCATGTGGTAAGTGGTATTTGAAGTTGTTGCATGCTTTTGAGCAGATATTTGTGCAAGATATTGCGTCGGAGCAATTGCTGAGGAAGCATGGTGTGAGCAGAGTGACGGTGGCGGGTGATACGCGTTTTGATCGTGTGGTGGAGGTGCGTGATCAAGCCAAGGACCTGCCTAAGGTAGAGCGTTTTGTGGATGGTGCAGATAAGGTGATTGTGGCGGGTAGCACATGGCCCAAGGATGAGCAGTTGTTGGCGAGATATTTGCATGAGCGTCCAGATGTGAAATTGGTGTTGGTTCCTCATGAGGTAGATGAGGCTCATTTGCATGAGATATTCAATTGTTTTGAGGGTAGATATGTTCGTTACACCGAGATAGATGATAGGAAATTGCATGATTGCCGTGTGTTGTTGGTGGATACGATAGGTGTATTGTCATCTATTTATCGCTATGGTGATGTGGCGTATATCGGTGGCGGGTTTGGCGTTAGTATTCACAATACCTTGGAGGCTGCAGTATATGGTATGCCTGTGGTGTTTGGTCCTACATGGGAGAAGTTTCGTGAGGCAAAAGGCTTGCAAGATGCAGGCGCGGCTATTAGTGTGAAGAACTATCGTGAGTTTGCGCAAGCTTTGGATACATCATTTATGACAAAAGAAGAGATGGGGCAGCGTGCTGCGGGGTATGTCCAAAAGGAGTGTGGCGCCACGGATATTATATATAGTAGATTGTTTAAGTCTAAGGGGCAAAGCAATCATTTTAGTCGCAAGAATCAAAAGAATCAGAAAAGGAAAAGATAATTATGGCACAAAAACCAAGTATCCCAAAGGGGACACGCGATTTTTCTCCATTGGAGATGGCGCGTAGAAATTATATTTTTGATACGATTAAGTCCGTATTCTCGCTATATGGCTTTCAGCAGATAGAGACTCCTGCGATGGAAAATCTCAGCACATTGATGGGAAAGTATGGTGAGGAAGGTGATAAATTGTTGTTCAAGATACTGAACTCTGGCGATTGGAGAAGTGGCTTGGATGCAGATATGTTGGCTAATTCTACTATTGGAGCGCTGACCACTAAGGTTAGTGAAAAAGGATTACGCTATGATTTGACAGTGCCTTTTGCTAGATTCGTGGTTCAACATCGTGATGAGATTCAATTCCCGTTTAAGCGTTTTCAAATTCAGCCAGTATGGCGTGCTGATCGCCCCCAAAAGGGTCGCTACCGCGAGTTTTATCAATGTGATGTGGATGTCGTAGGTACCAACTCGTTGCTGAGTGAGGTGGAGTTGATTCAGATTGTAGAGGAGGTGTATCGCCGTTTGGGCATACGGGTGAGTCTGCATATCAACAATCGTAAGATTTTGGCGGGCATTGCAGAGGTGATTGGTCAACCAGAGCGAATCGTTGATATTACGGTGGCGATAGATAAGCTTGACAAGATCGGTATTGATAATGTCAATAAGGAATTACTAGAGAAGGGTATCCCTGCTGAGGCAGTAGAGGCATTGCAGCCAATACTGCATTTGAGCGGAACCAATACAGAGAAACTAGACCAATTAGAGCAAGTGCTAGCTGCTAGTGAGACGGGCTTAAAGGGTATAGAGGAGTTGCGTACGATCTTTGCTCTCTATGCACAAGGTACTCAGGATGGCAATCTGTCTACTTATGAGCCAGCTGGTTTGCAGGTGGAGTTAGATCTTTGTCTAGCTCGTGGCTTAAACTATTACACAGGTGCAATCTTTGAGGTTAAAGCATTGGATGTGCAGATAGGTAGTATCACTGGCGGAGGAAGATATGATAACTTGACGGGTATTTTTGGTATGCCGGGTGTATCGGGTGTGGGTATCTCGTTTGGTGCAGATCGTATCTATGATGTACTAGCAGAACTAAATCTATATCCAGATAATCTGCAATCTACTACGGGGTTGTTGTTTGCAACCTTTGGTGAGGCGGAGTTGCTCTATTCGTTGGGTTGGGCTAAGAAGTTGCGTGAAAGTGGCATTTGTGTAGAAGTTTATCCTGAACCTACGAAGATGAAAAAACAAATGGGCTATGCTGATAGCAAGAAGATTCCATTTGTGGCTATCGTAGGTGGAGATGAGATGGCAGCGGGTAAAGTGATGCTGAAAAATATGGTGACAGGCGAACAGCAATTGTCAACCATCGAAGAATGTATAGAAATTCTTTTGGGCAATAAGTAATGAATATAACAAAAACATATACATTTTATTTCTTGGGAATAGGTGGCATAGGAATGAGCGCGTTAGCACGCTACTTTTCTACTAAGGGTTGTGCCGTTATGGGCTATGATCGTACGCCTTCACCGCTGACAAAAGCATTAGAGGAGGAGGGCATCGTGGTGCAGTACGATGATAGTTTAGACTTGGTGCAGACATTGGATGTAGAACGGACTGTCGTGGTTCGTACGCCTGCAGTGCCAGAGGATATGCCAGTGTATGTGTGGTTGCGTGATAATGGTTTTCGCGTGTGGAAGCGAGCCGAGGTCTTGGGGATGGTGACTCGTGAGTCAAGAGCATTGTGTGTGGCAGGGACTCATGGAAAGACAACCACAAGCACCATTTTGGCGCATGTGCTACATCAATCGCACATAGGTGCCAATGCTTTCTTGGGTGGAATAGCAAATAACTATGAAAGCAATTTGCTGCTTGATTCGCGCAGTGATTTGGTGGTGGTGGAGGCCGATGAATTTGACCGCTCTTTTCATCATTTGAGGCCATATATCTCTGTGATTACAAGTGTGGATCCAGATCACTTGGATATCTATGGTACGGAGGATGCTTATCGAGAAAGTTTTGCTAAATATGCAAGTTTAGTAGAGAATGCATTAGTTGTAAAAAAAGGTGTGGAGCATTGTGTTAGTGGGGCTATCTTGCCAGCATGCAGTATCTATACATATGCGGTGAATGATGAGGCTGATTTCTATGCGGATGATGTGCGGGTGATTGATGGTGAGATATGGTTTGATTTACACACGCCCCAAAGTGTGGTTTATGACCTAAAATTAGGTGTACCAGCGTGGGTGAATATTGAGAATAGCGTTGCAGCGCTGGCCGTGGCATATTTGATGGGATGTGAGGATGAAGAAATGCGCAATGGAGTGGCTAGTTTTGAAGGTGTGTATCGCAGATTTAATGTGCATGTGAATACAACTCATGTTGCTTATATAGATGATTATGCTCACCATCCAGAGGAACTGAGGGCGAGTATAGAGTCGGTAAGGCGACTATATGGTGATCGCCATGTAATAGGAGTCTTTCAACCTCACTTGTATACTCGAACCCGTGATTTCGTGGATGAATTTGCAGCTGTGTTAAGTCAATTAGATGAAGCCATATTGCTCCCTATCTATCCAGCTCGTGAATTGCCTATTGAGGGCGTGAATAGTGAGTGGCTGTTGAGTAAAATCACCACGAGCAAGGCACTAGTGGAGAAGTCCCAATTGGTTCAATATGTTAGTCGGCGTGTAGCGGAGTTAAAGGGGCAAATGAAAGATGCTGTGGTGATGACAATGGGGGCAGGAGATATTGATCGATTAGTAAACGATATAACAAAAACCTTAATTAATGAAAAGAATGATTAAAAGAATTTTACTTTTGACGCTAGCAGCGGTATGCTGTGTGGCAGTCGTGGTGTGCGGAGCGTATTGCTTTGCGCAACCTGATTCTTCCGTTTGTGAAGAGGTCTGTATTGTGGTGAAAGATAGTGCAGACCAACAGTTTGTGGATGCTCACGAACTAGAAACCTACTTAAAGAATAAATCCTGTTATTCTCATGGCAAATGTATGAGTGATGTGGATTGTCATCGGATAGAGGAATGCTTGTTAGGGCATGAAATGGTAAGAACGGTGCAGTGTTATAAGTCTCCATTCGGTAAGGTGTGTATATCTGTCAAACAGCGTATACCAGTATTATCGGTGGTGTCATTGGATGGTTGCTATTATGTGGATTCGGACCGTCAAATCATGCCTATTCGAGGGGAGATGAAGACTGACATTCCCCTATTTAAAGGGAGCGTGAGCAAGCGCGCTGCACAGGAGGAGTATTTTGACTTTGCCATTTGGCTGACCGATGATGATTATTGGAACGAACGCATTCTTGCAATACAAGTCGTGAACCCTAAATATCTTGTACTTACGCAGCAAGATCAAGTTGGCAAGATTGTGCTTGGAGAGATTGATAACTATCAATCTAAATTGATGAAGTTGAGGAAATTGTATACCAAAGGTTTTGATCAAATCGGTTATCCTGAATGCAAGGAATATGATTTACGCTTTGCAGGTCAAGTCATTTGCAGAAGGTAGTCATTGTGTAACGAAGAAGGATTAATGAGTTATGGCAAAGAAAAAGAAAATATTGCAGTCAGTTCCTTTGGTGGCGATAGATTTGGGAAGTCACAGTGTACGCGCGATGGCCGCTGAGATGACCGAAAATGGTCTCATGCGTGTGTTGGGAGTAGAATCATCTACCAAGTTTCCTTGTATGGAGCGCGGCGTTGTGACTATACCTGCAAATGCAGGGTATATGATTAACGAAACCTTGAAGCTGTTAGCTAATCGCATACGAGTAGATGCGTTGCCTTCTGCTTTTGTGTGCGTGGGAGGAAGAACAATGCAAATTGTATCCGTGTCCTCAAAACGAGATCAAATTCGTAAGCGTGAGGTGATGCAAGAGCTGCTAGATGAGATGGAAATGGAGTGCAAGAAGAAAATAGAGGTGCACAATCCAGAAGTCGCAGTGTTAGACTTGGTTCCGTATTATTATACATTGGATGGAGTTCAGCAAGATTATCCGCCTACTCCTACTCAACAGGCAGTTATAGTGCAAGCGCATTTCATGGCATTTGTCGGTAAAAAGGAGTTGGAGCAAAAAGTGTTGGATAGTTTTGCTCGTTCGGGTAAACGATTGGAGCGAATTTATGTGCGACCAGATGCATTGTTGAATGCTTTGGCTTCGGATGAAGATATAGAAGGCGGTTGCGCAATTTTAGATTTTGGTGCCCAAACTACCACTTTAACTGTGTACAAGGGTACACAGTACCTATATAATAAGGTAATGCCAATGGGTGGATACGATATCACGCGAGATATAGAACAGATAGGTATATCATTGTCCCATGCAGAGCAACTCAAGTGTAAGTATGGATGTGCTTGTGCTTCGCAGGTGGAGGATGATAAACGCTATCGTCTTCCTGCTCCTAAGACTCCGCAGGGAGAAGTTGCGCTGATGGCAACAGATTTGGCGAATATCATTTCTAGGCGTTTGGATCAGATATTAGATCCTTTGCTGCAGCAACTCAACAAAGAGGCAGATCGCTTCAAAGTGCTCTATCTTACAGGTGGCGGATCTATGTTGAATGGCATTGTGGAATATATTCAAACTAAGACCTCTATACCTGTGATGTATGGATCACATGCGTGCTTCTTGAGCGGCGATACCGAGGATGAAATGTGTATGCCAGTATATTCATCTTTGATTGGTACTTTGTTGCTAGGTGATTCCTACAGAGCATCGCACCCTGCTCCTACAAATATAGATGGTAATATACGATTAATAGAGATGTTGAAACAAAAGACTTTAGACCTCTTTACTGAGCAACAATCAGTACCACAAGTAAGCCGAGAGTCTGATCATACTGAGAATAATTAAGCAAGTAATCATTAAATCTTAAAACACGAGATATGGAAAATTTGATTGATACATTAGATGGCGTTTTGGAGTTGGCGCAAGATTCTACTATAAAAGTAATGGGCGTAGGTGGTGGCGGCTGCAATTCGGTGAACTATCTATACGCGCAAGGAGTGAAGGATGTGACTTTCCTTGTTTGTAATACGGATAAACAATCGTTGGAGCGTAGTAGCGTGCCAGCTAAACTACAATTAGGTCCTGGTCTGGGTGCAGGAGGTAAACCTGAGGTTGCGCAGGAGTATGCAGAGCAAAATCGTGATCGCATTAAAGAAGCCCTGAATGATGGTACAAAGATGCTGTTCTTGACAGCTGGAATGGGAGGTGGTACTGGTACAGGAGCTTCATCCATTGTAGCATCGGTGGCACGGGATATGGGCATATTGACTGTGGGAATAGTGACCATCCCGTTTGCCTTTGAGGGACCAAAGAAAATAAAAAAAGCAATGACGGGTGTAGCCCATTTGGCAGAGGAAGTGGATGCAATTTTGGTTATTAATAATGAGAAATTGCGTGAGATTTATCCTGATTTGAATATGCTAAATGCATTTTCAAAATCGGATGATGTGGTGGCAAATGCAGCACGCGCTATTGCTGAGATTATTACTGTTCCTGGATATATTAATACGGACTTTGCGGATGTGTATAATACGCTGAAGAGTGGCAATGTTGCTATCATGAGTGTAGGCAAGGCTAATGGAGAGAATCGTATTACCAAGGCAATTCATAATGCGCTCCATTCTCCATTGATTAATACGGATGTTCATGGCGCAACCCGTTTGTTGCTCCAACTGTACACCTCTACGGAACATGCCGTGGGAATGGGCGAGATGAGCCAAATACATGATTTTGTAAGTGAGATCGGTGAGGATGTGGATGTGCAATGGGGTGCGTCGCTTGATGAGGAATTGGGTGATGAGGTGCGTGTGACAATCATTGCGACAGGATTTGAAGTGTCAAATATCCCAGGTTTGGATAATGCGGGAGGAAAGAAGACTGTGGATGAAGCGATCATAGATTTCTATCGGCCAAATGAAGAAAAGGATGAAGTGACCGAACCAGAACAGCCAACTTCCCCCACGGAGGATAAGAATGACTATACTTTGGAATTTGTTGTAGGTGAGGATAGTAATGATGCTAAATTAGATGTAATTGAGGATCCTCAGCCTATTATAGCAAAGGATGGTGATATTCTAATTCGATTTGATGACGATCTTGTGAATGAAACTCCAAATCCTTCCATGAAGCGAACAGGACTGGCGGAATGGATGCGCGGGCGTAAATGATACGAGCATTTTTATCTACATATTGGCAAGCGATAATTGAGGTCTTGTTTCCTTCGTGTTGTATCGCTTGTAATGGTAAGTTGTTACAGGAAGAGCAAGTAATATGCTCTTCCTGTTTGTCTTCTATTGTTCGTACCGAACATCATATTTTGCCAAATAATGGGATAGATATGTTGTTTGAGGAGTTGATACATAATTCAACTCAAAAAATTCGATATGAGCGAGGTGGCGCTTTTGCATATTATAATCGCAAACGAGGACATGTTTTGCGTACCTTAATAGAGCGAGGAAAGTTTGGGATTTCTCCAAATCCTCAAATTTTCTATTTGTTAGGGCGATTGGCGGCACAGGAGTGGATAGATGCTGAGTTGTGGGATGGAGTGGACTTGTTGGTGCCAGTCCCTTTGCATGATCGCAGGTTGAGGGAGCGTGGTTTTAATCAGTCTGAGTGGATTTGTAGAGGAATAAGTGATGTATTGCATATCCCTATGGATATAGAGCATCTTGTTCGTTTTAGGAATAATCCTCATCAATCGCGTTCTATGTTTAGGAATAGAGAAAAGAATGTGGCTGATGTCTTTGCTATCCGTCATCCAGAAGAATGGAAAGGAAAACATATCTTGTTGGTAGACGATGTGATTACTTCTGGCTCTACTATACTATCATGTATAAAACAAGCATCCCCAATTAGGGGATGCCGTGTTAATGTTTTTGCCCTAGGATGGGCGCATAATTAATAACAATTATTGTTGTTTCTTGTGTTTGATGATAGCTTTGATGACGAAATATATCATAGATATACCGAATAGCGCTAGAATGATAATACTGAGTTCGTGGCTATATGCGTCTATCATATCTTTTTGACCATGAGCGATATAGCCTAATAATGCCAATACCATATTCCATATGCCAGCACCCAAGAAAGTGTAGAATAAGAACCGGCCAAAGTGCATCTTGCATAATCCTGCTGGAATGCTAATCAACTGACGGATGCCTGGTATTAAGCGACCGATGAAAGTTGAAATATTGCCGTGTTTGTTAAAATAATCTTCGGCTTTCTTGACTTTTTCCGATGATAACATACATAAATGTCCTATTTTGCTATCCGCGAATGCATAGATGATAGGGCGTCCTAACCACATGGCTAGTAGATAGTTGATGATGGCGCCAAGCATAGCACCTAGCGTGCCGAATAGTACAATGAGTAGTACATTGATAGGATAGCTATCGGTAGTGTACAAACTACTAGATGGTGATTCTGCTACAAAAGCTGCAGGAGGAATCACAATCTCGCTAGGAAAGGGAATGAAGGATGATTCTATGGTCATCAGTACTGTGATGGTGGCATAGTTCATATGATCCGCATACCAATGCTCTACATGCTCAAGGATGCTGACTTTGGTCGTGTCAATCTCAGTTTGGGCCGAAGCGGTACTGATGAATGTTGCAAATAAAATGAAAATAATGATTTTCTTCATCGGTTAACTTTAAATTCTGAATTAGTTGATTTCCCATTGTTCAAGTGTGCTAGTCAGTTCGTCAAAGCACTTAACTTTGCTTGTTTCGCGCACTTGGTTAATTTGTTGATTCACAGCCATATCGTATGACTCTTCTTCTATATCTCGGATAACGCCCAATGCGATAGGCAAACTCGTGTCGCCATCGTGTCCCATCATGGCTAGCATACGATGCAAGGTAGGGTCTAGTAATGTGGCATCATGCGTCAGTACGCGTTCGTCATCGGCAGCCACAACGACCAACTGAGGGATAAGACTTTGACTATAATCTAATGCCAATCCTTTGTCTTTATCCTTGCCGAAAATCATCTTCTCACCATGTTTTAAGACTATTGAACGCTCCGCGCGCATTTCGCGATCTGCAATCCAATTGTGAGTTCCGTTGTTGAAGATCACACAGTTAACTAGGCATTCAATCACGCTAGCACCTTTGTGCTGATGTCCAGCCACCATGCAGTCGATGGTTGTTGGCATATCTATATCCAAGGTGCGGGCAAAGAATGTTCCGCGTGCACCAAATACCAATTCTGCAGGAATAAACGGACGCTCTACTGTGCCAAACGGACTTGATTTGCTAATAAAGCCCTTAGGCGAAGTAGGGGAATATTGGCCTTTTGTCAAACCATATATTCTGTTATTAAATAGGCAAATATTCAAATCTACATTGCGTCGTAATTCGTGGATAAAGTGGTTGCCTCCGATTGCTAAACAGTCGCCGTCGCCCGTCATTTGCCAGACACTCAGTTCTGGATGACTAGTCTTTACGCCAGTCGCAATTGCGCCACCACGGCCATGGATGGTATTAAATCCGTAGGTGTTCAAATAGTGAGGCATGCGGCTAGAACAACCAATGCCTGAGATAACCACCGTTTGATGGGTAGGAATACCCACTTGCGCCATAGCTTTTTGCAATGCCATGCAGATAGCATGGTCGCCACAACCTGGGCAGAACTTTACATATTGATCGCTCTTAAATTGATTTGCTTCCATACTATATGTTATAAGGTTTTTTTTACAAAATTTACAATTCTATCTACTGCGAATGGTTGCGCGGTCATTTCATTGTATTGCTCCAATTTGACACCATCTATCTTGCTTCGCAAATATCCCGCGAATTGTCCGTTGTTTAACTCGCAGACAATCAAGTTTTTATATTTTCCTAAAACTTCGCTTGTATTCTTTGGTAGGGGATGGATGTAGTTGAAATGTGCCAAGGCACAGCCTAGTTCGTTAGCAGCGGCATGCAAGTGTCCTTCCGTGCTTCCCCAACCAATTAGCAGCGTTTCGCTATTTGCATTTCCTTGTACTTCTAACAATGGTATCTGCTCTGCCACTTGCTCAATCTTTGCTTGACGCGTGAGCACCATACGTTGATGGTTCTCTGGATTAGTAGAGATGACGCCCTTCTCGGCATCTCTCTCTAAGCCGATGTTTCGATGTTCGTAGCCCTCCATTCCTGGGTATGCCCAATATCTCACGCCGCGCTCATCGCGTAATGCAGGATTGTATTTCCCTTTTAATTCTTCGGGTGCGCATTGTACTTGAATTTCTGGTAATTCGCTCATTTTTGGTATGCGCAAAAGCCCTGTTCCATTCGCCAAGTAAGTGTCGGTTAGTAATACCACGGGCGTCATGTTTTCTAATGCAATTTTAGCAGCCTGGTATGCGTAATCAAAGCAATTGGCTGAACTAGATGCTGCTAGTACTATGGCTGGACTCTCTCCGTTGCGGCCATAAATAGCTTGCATCAAGTCCGTTTGCTCTGTTTTGGTAGGAAGTCCTGTGCTTGGGCCTCCGCGTTGTACATCAATCACTACCAATGGTAATTCTGCCATGACTGCAAGACCTATAGCTTCGCTCTTCAAGCTGAGACCTGGTCCAGATGTGCTTGTGGCCGCTAAATCGCCTGCAAATGCAGCTCCAATGGCAGTGCATACGCCTGCAATCTCATCTTCTGCTTGTATTACCATTACGCCCATATCTTTGCGAGCAGCTAACTCGTGCATGATATCGGTAGCAGGAGTGATAGGGTAGGAGCCTAGGAATAGGCGCTTACCACATTTCTCTGCGGCTGCGATTAGTCCCCATGCTGTTGCTTTATTGCCTGCAATAGAGGTATAGGTGCCCTTTGGCATCTCAGTGGATTTTTCTACATTGATAGTCTGTATGTTCAGAGCAAGATTATTTCCGTAGTTGTAACCATCAGTTAATACCTTTACATTTGGAGCTATCAGTTGAGGCTTCTTCTGAAACTTACTCTCCAAGAATGCAACGGCCTTATCTACGGGACGATTGAACAACCAACAAACCAAGCCCAAAGCAAACATATTCCTGGATTTGAGTATGGATTTGTTGTCCAATCCCATATCTTTTAGACTTTCTTTCGTTAATTGAGTCAAGGCTACTGGGACTATTTGTACGGTTTCTGGTAGACCCAATTCTTCAAATGGGTTGTCGGTCTTGTAGAGCGCTTTTTCCAAATCTTTGGATGTTAGCGAGTCGGTGTCCACAATAATCACAGCGTCGCTTTTGAACATCGCGCCCTGAGCACATGCCTTCAATGCGGCTGCGTTCATGGCTACAATCACATCTGCTTGATCACCAGGGGTATACACTCCCTTCCCTAATTGTACTTGAAAGCCGCTTACGCCTCCTAATGTGCCCTGTGGAGCGCGTATCTCGGCAGGGAAATCAGGGAGAGTGCTAATCTCGTTTCCCAATATCGCACTCAAAGAGGCAAACATTGTACCCGTCAACTGCATGCCATCACCAGAGTCTCCGCAAAAGCGAACTACTACATGTTGTTTTATCATAAAAACGCTAATTTTCTAATTTGGCCACAAAATTACAGTTTTTTTTGCATATATGCAAATTTTTTACTACCTTTGCAGCCTGTTATAAATTAGGCGAACAAGGTGCTTTAATTGAAAATTAAAAATTATGAAAAATATACGAAACTTTTGTATCATCGCACATATTGATCATGGTAAGTCTACCCTGGCCGACCGATTGATAGAATACACAGCTACTGTGGATAAGCGATTGATGGAGAATCAGGTGTTGGATGATATGGACTTGGAGAAAGAGCGTGGTATCACCATCAAGTCGCATGCTATTCAAATGAACTACAAGGGTTATACCCTCAACCTCATTGATACTCCTGGACATGTGGATTTCTCCTATGAGGTCAGTCGTTCTATTGCTGCTTGTGAAGGTGCACTCTTGATCGTGGATGCTTCGCAAGGTGTGCAGGCGCAGACTATTTCTAACCTCTATATGGCACTTGAACACGATTTGGAGATTATCCCTGTAATGAACAAGTGTGATATGGATTCTGCGATGCCAGAAAAGGTGGAGGATGAGATTATCGATTTGCTTGGCTGTAAACGCGAGGAGATTCTTCGTTGCTCGGCTAAGACGGGTGATGGAGTACCTGAGATTTTGGATGCTATTATAGATCGTATCGCTCCGCCAGAGGGTGATTCAGAGGCACCGCTTCAATGCCTTGTTTTTGACTCTGTGTTCAATCCTTTCCGTGGTATTATTGCTTATTTTAAGGTGGTAAATGGAACGATGAATACGAATGATCGAGTTCGCTTCTTTAATACAGGTAAAGAGTATGATGCAGATGAGATAGGTGTGCTTAAACTAGGTATGCAACCTACAAAAACCATCTCAGCTGGCAATGTGGGATATATTATTTCAGGCATCAAAACTTCTACCGAAGTGAAAGTGGGCGACACGATTACTCATGTGGCGCGTCCTTGTACGGAAGCTATCGCTGGATTCGAAGAGGCTAAGCCAATGGTGTTTGCGGGTGTGTATCCTATTGAAGCTGAAGATTATGAGGATTTGCGTGCGTCTTTAGAGAAACTGCAACTCAATGATGCGGCATTAACTTTCCAACCAGAGTCTTCTGTGGCTTTGGGATTTGGTTTCCGCTGCGGATTCTTGGGATTGCTCCATATGGAGATTGTGCAGGAGCGTTTGGATCGCGAGTTTGATATGGATGTGATTACTACGGTACCTAATGTTAGCTATAAGGTATATACGAAAGATGGGGATATGTTGGAGGTGCACAATCCTGCGGGCATGCCTGATATCACGATGATTGACCATATTGAAGAACCATATATTCGAGCTAGTGTTATTACTACCAGCAATTTTATTGGTCCGATTATGACATTGTGTCTAGGTAAACGAGGTGAGTTGGTGAAGCAAGAATATATTTCCGGCGACCGTATGGAGATCCTTTATGATATGCCTCTTGGTGAGATTGTGATTGATTTCTACGACAAGCTCAAATCTATCTCCAAGGGTTATGCTTCGTTTGATTGGCATCACAACGGCTTCCGTCCTAGCAACCTTGTTAAGCTAGATATTTTGCTTAATGGAGAGCAAGTGGATGCACTTTCTACCTTGACTCACCGTGATAATGCCGAGAGTTTTGGTCGTCGTATGTGCGAGAAACTCAAAGAGTTGCTCCCCCGTCAGCAGTTCGATATTGCTATCCAAGCTGCTATTGGAGCCAAAATTATCGCTCGTGAAACCGTCAAGCAGGTTCGCAAAGATGTATTGGCAAAATGTTATGGTGGTGATGTGAGCCGTAAGCGCAAACTCCTTGAAAAACAAAAGAAAGGTAAAAAGCGCATGAAGCAAATTGGTAATGTGGAAGTGCCACAAAAGGCATTCTTGGCGGTGCTTAAATTGGATTAATACATAGGCGATATAGTTTTAGACTAGCCTAAGAGATTATAACAACTATTGTTAACAATTAACTATTAAATGTCATGATGGAAATTCTTGTACATAGTGCATGGAGTATGATCCCATTCGGGTTAATGCTCTTGACTATCGCAGTAGCTCCGCTTTTGGTGGAGCATTGGTGGGAAAGTAACAAACACAAACTGACGGTTGCGCTTTTCCTGGGCGTTCCAACAGCAGTCTGCTTGATTTCTGGCGGAATGTTGCACGAATTGGAGCATCAGTTGTTTGGTGATTATATCCCATTTATTGTTTTATTGCTATCTTTGTATGTGATCACAGGAGGTATTCATCTTTCTGGCGATATCAAAGCCAAACCATGGATTAATACTTCTTTCCTTGCTCTGGGATGGCTGTTGGCAAGTTTTATGGGAACAACCGGCGCTGCGATGTTGTTAATTCGTCCATTGTTGGCTACTAACCAACAGCGTAAACACAGAGTACACACTGTCTTATTCTTTATCGCTTTGTGTGCTAACTGTGGCGGTTTGCTCACTCCACTAGGAGATCCTCCTTTGTTCATGCTCTTCTTACGAGGTGCTGAATTCACATGGTTCTTCTCTATGTGGGCGCCTTGGTTGTTTACCGGAGTGTTGTTAATGGTTATTTACTTCTTGCTAGATTCTTATTACTATAAAAGAGAACATTGGACTGCTCTTTCTGCGGACCATCGCGAGCAAACTCCTTTGAAGATAGAGGGACATATAAACTTTTTATACCTATTAGGTGTAGTCTTGACTGTGGCCTTTGTGAATGTGGGAATGATTCCTGAAATGGGCGAAGAGCAAGCGCCTATGTGGCTTAAATATATGCGTGAGATAGTTTTGCTGTCGCTTACAATGTTGTCACTTTATACAACAACCAGGAAGGTACGTTTCGTGAAAAACAAATTCTCTTGGGGACCTATTGTGGAAGTGGCTGTACTCTTCTTGGGTATCTTCACCACGATGACTCCTGCGTTAGCATATCTCAATGATAATGCGGCTTCGCTTGGATTGGATAAGACATGGCAGTTCTACTATATGAGTGGAGCTCTGTCTTCTTTCTTGGATAACACACCTACTGCGGTCGCATTCCATAGTGTTGCTTCTGGTTTGACCCCAGAGCAGATGATGACATTTGGTAATGGTTTTATGGCGGGAATTCCTGAAATCTTGCTCACGGCTATCTGTATGGGATCAGTCTTCTTTGGTGCAATGACCTATATCGGTAATGGTCCAAACTTTATGGTTAAAGCTATTGCTGAAGAAAATGGTGTAAAGATGCCTTCATTCTTTGGTTATATGTTCAAGTTCTCACTGATCGTATTATTGCCAATCTATATTTTAGTACAATTAATATTCTTATAATATGAACCTGTTCGATCAAATTAGTGAAGATATCAAGCAGGCGATGCTTGCAAAAGACAAGGTAGCCTTGGATGCGCTACGCGGTATAAAGAAGGAGTTTCTAGAAGCAAAGACGGCTAAGGGGGCTGATGGCGAGTTGAGCGATGAGCGTGCTTTGCAGATTCTCCAAAAGATGGTGAAGCAACGCAAAGAGGCTGCAGAGATGTTCCGTGCGGCTAATCGTCCAGAACTAGCAGAGGATGAGATGGCGCAATGTGCTATCATCGAGCGCTATTTGCCTGCAATGATGTCTGAGGAAGAACTCAAAGTTGTTCTTGCTGACATTATTGCTCTGGTTGGTGCTGCTGGACCACAAGATATGGGAAAAGTAATGGGTGTGGCTACCAAGCAATTGGCAGGCAAGGCAGAAGGTAAGACTATTAATCTTGTTGTACGCCAATTACTCGCACAATAATATCTAAACAGCTCACTTGTGTGAGCGTTCTAGCAGTGAAACGGTCTGACTTCTGACAGCGAAGCGATCTATACACAATAAAAAAGCACCCCAAAAAGGGTGCTTTTTCGTATTGTGGATTTAATTACTCTCCATCATGCGCATGCAATTGTTGAACATAAATTGCGTGCATCATTTTCTCACGCTTGATCTCTGATGGTTTGTTGAATTGTTGACGACGACGAAGCTCTTTCACAACACCGGTCTTGTCGAATTTGCGTTTGAATTTCTTAATCGCGCGCTCGATGTTCTCACCTTCTTTTACTGGAACTATGATCATTGCATACACCTCCTTTTCGTTTTCTCTCCAGGCAGTTAGCCCGTTCTGAG
>JAEIGA010006347.1_pt1 | contig 18003 bp, 21 predicted proteins | sample 9270691 | NCBI WGS metagenome assembly JAEIGA01 (sample SAMN17057246, study PRJNA624740) | gut metagenome | biome: biome; isolation source: fecal sample | host: Bos grunniens | place: China: Xizang | collected 2019
CCCTTTTCTTACTATACTCGCTTATCCCTACAATCTCACCAATCATCTCATTATTCGGCACATATATAAGTGCGTGAAAATGGATTGCCCCATTCTTTTCGCCGTACTCAAAAACGCCCATATATTTCCACCCTCTACGCGTATGCAGATTAGACAAGCATTTGCGTAGTTTTTTTCTAAAACTTTCTTCCGTATGTTTTTTAGGATCGCAAGTGAACGTCACGAAATAGTTCCAGCGATTCATATTCACCTTACGCTTAAAACGCTTAATTCTCTTCCATAAGTTCCTTTGCTTTTTATCTATCTTTTCCAAGATATATTTACGCAACGTGGAAGAAGCGGGATAGAGCTTCTCTAATCCCGCTTGTATATAGTCCGCCATTTCGTCGCCACTTATCCCTTTTCTTTTCGCTTGAAAATACAAACTGTCAAATGCAATATCCAAAGCCGTATTCGCTGGTTTTTTAGGCGGTTTCTTGCCCTTGCTTCTCACCACTCGCGTTGCTACGGGATGACTCCCGTCGTGATATATTTTGTAATAATTCTTTTCCTCGAATGGATTTTCTCGTATATCCACTGGGATTAAATATGCTTTCGACATATACTTCCTCCTTTTATGCTCCGTATAAATCACGGATAAACTCTTTAATCTCGAAAAAGGAATTTTAAGAGTTGCACTTTAACTTTGCACTTTAAGCTCGCTAAATAAAAAAACAGAAGGTGCGTGAACACCCTCTGGCACAACCGCGATTAACGACGGCGGATACGAATCGTACCCTTTATGCGAATTTTAATCTTACGCATTCGGCAAGTCCTCCTTAGATTTATTTGTCCTTGGATTCCTTTTAGTTCTATGTAAAGTTGACCAAGCATTAGTAAACATTTATATAGGACTACCTTTTATTCCTGTTATACGACGGCGACAAAAATAGTATATCAAAACAGGGCATATTTGTCAATCGTTTTTAGCGGGCTTAAATATATCCTATCATAGGAATAATTTGAGTGATTTTGTTCCCCAAACCCCATCAAAAACGCATTTTTCGGTAAATATTTATTCAAAAAAGTAAATAAAACACGACTTTTATACATTTTTTCTGCATAATTGTCGTGTTTTGGTGGGCAGAGGTGGATTCGAACCTAAAAGTGAAACGCGGAATCCCTTATAAATAAAGCTTTTCAGCGTTCACCCCCCAACAACCTGTCAAAATTTTATCGCTATTTTTCGCTTTTCGTAAACACATTTTCATTGTCTCATTCCAATTATCCCCCAATTATAGGAGGATAGTCTTATTTTTGTCGATAATTACTTTTAATTATTGCAATTAAAATATCTGTCAGCCCACTATTCTATTAAGAAGTCTAAATTTTTTCTTCCATCTACCGCCCTAATTTATTCACCAGATAGGTCTTTCGATTGTATACTTTTATTAGATATTTCACTTACAATAAATTTCTTACTATTAGAAATAGTCAATAAATAATATCGACCATTTTTGGCTTTTATTTTAATACTAGATTGATATTGTATATGATTATAAAATTCTAAAATCTCTGCGCCTTCTATCTCTACCACACTAATTCTATTACGCCAAAAAATTAACATTTCTCGATAAACAACAACCATAATCGAAAAGTTTATGCGCAATCTCCTTCCATTCTTCAATTATAAAAGATTGCTTACCGAAAATAGTGTCTAATTTTGTTTGTTCTTGTAAACTATTGTAATTATTGTTGCTAAAAAATGGGTCGCTTGCCCTTTTTAATGCCCTAGAATTAATACCTTTGATGCAACACTCATCATCCTTTGCCGTATAAATATATATAAGTTTCCGTTTACAATCCTTAATTATATCACCATATAAGCTATCCCAAACCGAATCGGCCTCCTTTATGCGCTTTATTTTTATTCCTTCTTTAATCTTTATAAATCTAAACACTTCTTCAGTTGCATACATTAAAATTGAATCTATAAATTTATTTTGTTCTGAACAATTTGACTTATAAAAATGAAAAGGAAATAAATTCTCTTTTTCTCTCACATTTAATACATATAAATCATGAGGAAGAATTTCGTCTTTATGTTCTTTCAATTCATTGTTTGCACCCTGATATGTAGAACCTTTTGCATCAGCAGAATATTCCTTATCGCTATCAACAATACAAAGAAAAAATTTTTTCTCTTCATACACAGATTTTATTCTCGCAGCAACGTTCCCCCCATAAAATGGATTATTATGCAAAGAAACATCAAACACTTTTTTTGACGGATTAAAAAAAGAATAGATATTCTTATAAAATATACAATCATCGTCATTTTCCGTCAATAACTCCGTTTGAAAAAACTCCTCGCAAGCGAAAATTGATAGATAATATACATTCCCTTGAATATATGATTGAACTTCAGGTATTAATACCACAGAAATTGCGACCTTCTTTTTAATCGCGTTAATATCATAATAATGATTTTCTATCCACTGTAATACTATCTGACTTGAAAGCGAAAGGGATTCACATTTTTTTAAAATAAAAAGCGCGTCCCTATTAAGCATTACAATATGTTTTCGTTTATACATTGAATCAAGCAATGAATTTATTGCGTCGCTAATTTGACTAACGCCCGTCGAATACTCTTGACTTATTAATTCTGCCAATTCTTTTGATATTTCTATAAACATATTAATCCTCTGCAGACATAAAGCCAATAGGCCAATGTTCTATATAGCCTTCTTCGGTAAATCCAACTTGTTTAAACTTAGAATTTTGATTCTCCTTTTCTACCAATATTACATTTACCAAATCTTTATTGAAACCTTTTTGACTGATTAAGTATCCCAACCTATTAATCATTGCCTCACTATGAGTTTCAAATACTATTTTAAATTTTATATTTACCTCGTACATTTCTTGAATTAAAGCAACAAAAACTTCCATGAGCTTCGCTTGAAATGCGGGATGCAAGTGCAATTCTGGTTGCTCAATAACTAATAAAATTTCATTATCAGTTTTTTGTTTCCTTTTCGGACGATTATATTTCAATAACCAAAGCTGTACAATTATAGGCAGCACCTGCGAAAATCCATATCCAGTATCAACTAAATTACTTTTATAACCTTCCTTATCTTCAACGATAATCGAAACATGCCCTTCTGTTGTCTCGACCGTAAAATATAAACCAAATTTATTAAAACACCAATCCTCAAATTCTTTTCTTGCATATTCACCCATATTATAAAAAATCATAGGCAAATTGCTGCCATCGGCATCAACTTTATTGACCCTAATACCTTGAATTCGATAATATCTTTCCGCATTTACTCTTATAGGTTTTAAATAATATGTATTTTCAAAAATCTGATTAAGTTCATTATTTATGCCATCTATAATAAAATTCAATTGATCAAATACAATAAGATTGTTTAAACGAATAAAAGTTTCATCATTAATATTTCTCTCATTAAAATATTTAACTGCAAGCTTAAACATTTTTTGATTAGAGATTTTCTTTAATAATGTTTCCTTGGACTGAATATAAGATAATTCCCTAAACAACTTCAATCTACTTTCTTCCTTTGCCCCACTACTAGTAAAAGTACTCATAATATCTTTAATCTCTTCGAGAAACTCACTACTTTGCTCTTTAGTGTGATGGTAATAATAATAATAGAACATTATATTATTTGTATATTGTTTAGGAAAAGATTTTTCATATATAGACGGAATTAAAACATTTTTATTCTTTTCCCATACAAATTCATTTTTACCATACGAAAAAATATCACCATTTATAGTAATCTTTTCAACTTTTTTATTTAAATTAAAAATTACATTAACACATTGATCAAAATAAGAAATTTCAATTTCTTTAATGTATTTTTCTGTAATTTTTAAATTAATTGTTACATCAAACAACTGGTCATTTCGTCCAAAATAATACTCCTTATAAGGGGAAACTTGTAAATTAAACGAAAGCTCCAAAAAATTATTACCAGTATTTCTTGGTAACACGTTCTTAAAATCCCCAAAATCCACATAATCCCCATACCACAATAACGGCTCATTAACATCACTTTCCAATGTCTGTTTTAATAAAGGCAATAAACGCATAAAAGAACTTTTTCCACAGCTATTTTTTCCTAAAAAAATTGAAATAGGCTTTATTTGTATTTCACCGCTATCTTTTATTGACCGAAAATTTTTCACACGTAAAGATTCCATTGTTCTACTCCTAGTCTCATTTTTCTTATTTTTTGATTTAATAAAAATATTTCTACTTACAAGTTATCTATTAAAATTAGATTCGGATTTTTCTTTGCTTCATCTTGTAAACCTTTTGTAAAGCCTGCTGTACTAAAAATAACATATTGAACGTTTTGCGCTCCCGTTAAAGCTACAATGGCGGGTGTTTTGTCTTGTAAAGTATGCAATAACTCCAAGCCTTTTTCTTTTTTAGTATATTTACACTCGCCCAAAATTAAATTATTTTCTTCGTTGCTGATTGCAACGATATCAATTTCCCCTGCCTTGTTTCCCCAATAACGCCCTACTTTCTCGAAAGATAGCGTTTTTCCTTTGGCAGACAATTCCCACATCTTTTCCCGACAAACATCCTCATATACGAAAGCCGCAAAATTTTGAATAAAGCCCTCTTTAATTTTTGTCATAACGTATTCGTGTTCACCTTTTTCAAGATAAGAACGATACGGATAAATATATTTAAACCAAAAAGCAATATAATTATCGGTAATGCGATATAATCCACTTTTACTCTTTTCCGAAGAAACTTCCGTCGCGGGAACTTCCCGTTCAATCAAATCAAGGTCTGTTAACACTTTCAAATATTTGGTTAAGCTGGTAGCTTTCATATTAAGACTCGATGCAATCTCAGAAAGTTTTCGATTTCCCATCGCAATGGTTTTGATAAGAGAAAAATAACTACCGATTTCACTAACTTCTCGTTGCAATAAAAAGTACGGTTCTTCATATAAAAAACTTTGATTATTCAAAACATTTTCTTGAATGGCTTTATATACATCGTTATAGTCTCGAAAAACTTCTATATATTTGGGAACGCCACCCGTTACCGCATAAAACGGCACGAGTTCCTCTTCTGTCATATCATTATAAAATTCTCGGTAATGCTTAAACGCAATCTGTTTAAGTTTTATTTGTGCTGTACGTCTTCCATACAACGGACTTCCATAATCCAACGTCTGCGACTTCATAAGAGAAATTAGAGACCCACAAAGGATTAGCATAATATTTTCATTTACAAGCAACGTATCCCAAACTTTCTGCATAATCGAGGGAAAGGCGGAATTTGCTTTACCGATATATTGAAATTCGTCCATCACAATAATTTTTTTCGTTTCTGTTTTATAATTAACAAGTGTTTTAAACACAGTCAACCAATCCACATTTGCTGATTTCAACAATTCATTATTCGTATATTCCGCTATTTGCAACTTAAACGCATTTAAGTTCTGCATTTCAGACTCTTCCGTAGCCAAAAAATAAAGCGTATCTTTATGACGTTTCAAAAATTCATTAATAAGAGAAGTTTTCCCCACCCGCCTACGTCCATAAACAATAATAAGCGCCGAATCCTTACTTTTATATTGATTTTCCAACGCTTCTAATTCTTTCGTACGATTCACAAATTTTTTCATTATATTGCGCTCCTTTACTTGTCTACAATATTTATTATACTCAAAATTATAATAATTGCAAGTATATTTTTGTGGTTTTTTGATATTTGATAAAATTTTTATATAAGAATATCGAAACCTTCCACTCAAAAAGATTTTTCTTTTATCTTAATTTATTATATAATACTCCTTAGGCATAAAAGCCAAATAAATTAAAAGGAGTATCCTTATGAAACAAATTTACACCAATGAACAAGTCCAAAGATGTTGTATTGCATACGCCAACGGACAATCGGTATCCGAGCTTTCTAAAGCTCTTAACATACCACCAAGTACGATTTACACTTGGATAAAACGTGAGCAACAGCAACAAGAAGAACAACGAGAGAAACTACCACTTAAAAGTTATCGGCTATTAGAGCAAAGGATTAAACGCTTGGAAGGTATTATTGAAATATTAAAATCCGTCCAAAGCACCGATAGTCTACCAATCGAAGAAAAAGTGGAGCTTATCGAACGGCTACAAAAAAAATATAGCCTGCGAATGATTTGCGATGCGTTAGATTTTAATCGCGGTACATATTATTATCGAGTTCTTCACGACAATCAAACGCTCTATGAAAAAAGGAAAGAAGAATTGAAAATTTTAATCCAGCAGATATATGATGACAATCGTCAAATATTTGGTGCAGAAAAAATTACAGCAGTTCTAAAAGCACAAGGTGAGCCCGTTACCGCACCTACCGTTCGCGAGTTAATGAAGGAATTAGGGCTTTTGAGTGTTCGCTTAACAGCAAAAACTTTGTATGATAGTGAACATAAAAAAACACCTACCAATTTATTAAATCAGCAATTCTACATTGAACGTCCTAATCAAGTATGGGTAAGCGACGTAACACAATTTCGTTTTAATGAAAAGACCTATTACATATGCGCAGTCATTGACTTATTCGCCCGAATGGTTATAGCTTATCGCATCGGCATGCGGAACAGCACGCAATTAACGCAAAGCACTTTTAAGGATGCATATGAAAAGCGTAAACCGAAAGGCGATTTACTCTTTCATACAGACCGTGGAGCAAACTACCGTTCCAAAACTTTCTGCGCTTATCTAAAATCGCTGAATGTAACACAATCGTTTTCAAGAAGTCATAATCCGTTCGACAATTCAGTAATGGAATCATTCTTCTCTTCCTTTAAGCGCGAAGAACTATATCGAACAAAATACCGCTCCGAATATGAGTTCAGAACGGCGATTAAATCTTATATGGATTTTTATAACCGAAGAAGACCTCATAGGAAAAATAAATACAAGTCTCCCTATCAGAAAGAAATCGAATTTTATAGGAATCAAAAGGAATTAAATGAGCGCGACGATTGAATAAACGTGTTCAAAAGTGAAAAATTCTTCATTTTTGATTCCTATTTTGCACTTTTTCGATTTTAGGTGTCTAAATAAAAAAAGAAAAGACAATCCACTGAATGCCTTGAAATATAAGGTATAAAAATGAAAGCACCTATTGATCTCCAAACCCGCCCGGTTCAAATTTCAATAGGTGTTTCATTTTGGTGGGCAGAGGTGGATTCGAACCACCGAAGTCGAAGACGTCAGATTTACAGTCTGATCCATTTGGCCGCTCTGGAATCTGCCCATATTCATTTGTTTCGTTGTGGAGCCGGTGATTGGACTCGAACCCACAACCTGCTGATTACAAATCAGCTGCTCTGCCAATTGAGCTACACCGGCGTGTAGTCTTTCGGTTTAACCGAAAATTTATCCTAAACAATAGGATAAATTTTCAGTTGGTGCCTTGGGGCGGAATCGAACCACCGACAGGCAGATTTTCAGTCTGCTGCTCTACCGACTGAGCTACCAAGGCGTTTGGCGACCCAAAACGGGCTCGAACCGTCGACCTCCAGCGTGACAGGCTGGCGCTCTAACCAACTGAGCTATTGGGCCAAAACAATTGATCGTCACCGAAACAACGCCTGTATATAATAATCTATTTCGCAATATTTGTCAAGCGTTTTTTGCCTTTTTTCTTTAATTTTTTTTAAAATTTTTCCCGAATTTATTTTTTTGAAAAATAACCTTTCTTTCTCTTTCTTTTAGCGCGAAAAAGTAGCGTTAATTGCGTACCTGCCCCCGTTTTTATCGACGGTATAGTTTTGCAAGTCCCCCTTCGCTCGTTTCCCGATAAGATTGATTTAAAGCCTTTCCCGTTTCATACATAGTTTTGATAACTAAGTCAAAAGAGATTTTCTGCTATTTGACAAAACCCCTGCAAACGGAAAGACATTTTCCGCCGATTTTTGCTCCGCTCTTCCGTCCACTTTAAAAGCTCCGCCTAAAACGCTACAAATACCCATAGAAGCGCTTTTTACCCCACCTGTGTACGCAAAGTCCATCGTGTTAGGGTGTAAAGTTTTAGCGAAAGAATAAATAATTTCACTCCTTTATAGCGTAAATATTTTGCCACATTTTCTATTTATTGTAAACGCTTTTAATAGGCATTTTGAAATGTCATAAAAAATTATGATAAATATGCGTACGGGCTGTAAAATATATTGACAAGATTTATGAAATTTGATATGATAATACACGGGTATTTTTGATGATACTCTGAAAACTTTTTATTTAAATAGCGTTGTTATCAATGCAACACTAAGGAGAAAAATAACAATGAAAAAAATTGCTATCACAACGGATAGTAATAGCGGAATTTTACAAGAAGACGTCGCAGAGCAATCTATTTTCGTTTTACCTATGCCCTTTCTCGTAAACGACGAGCCGCACTTTGAGAATATAGATTTATCGCAAAAACAGTTCTACGAGCTTTTAGCGCAAAACGCAAGCGTTTCCACTTCGCAACCGAGTATCGGGGATTTGACGGCGTTTTGGGAAGATATTTTAAAAGATTACGACGAAATCGTACACGTGCCTATGTCTTCGGGGCTTAGTCAGTCGTGCGCAACGGCGAAAATGCTTGCAAAAGAGTTTAACGGGAAAGTATTCGTCGTGGATAATCACCGTATTTCAATTACCTTAAAAGAAAGTGTTTTTGACGCGGTAAAGTTGAGAGAACAAGGCTACGACGGTCAAGCTATCAGCGAATACCTGGAAAAAAGCGGTTCGCAGTCTTCTATTTATATTGCCGTTGACACAATGAAATATTTAAAAAAAGGCGGACGCGTGACTCCTGCAGCGGCGGCAATCGGGACGATTTTACGCTTAAAACCCGTTTTACAAATTCAAGGCGAGCGGTTGGATAAATTTGCGATTGCGCGTGGACTTTTAAAAGCCAAAGAAACCATGAAAACGGCGATAAAAAACGATTTAGAGAACCGCTTTAAGGATTTCGTTGCCAACGGGGAAATGACGGTTTCCGTAGCGCATACGAACGCCCCTGACGATGCGCAAGCATTTGCGGAAGAATTAAAAGTTCTTTTTCCGAATATTCCTTTCCGTTTTTGCGACCCTTTATCGTTAAGCGTTTCTTGCCATATCGGTCCAGGTTCGCTTGCCGTTGCCGTTACGAGAATAATAAAATAAACGAAATTCGCCCGTTTAAAACGGGCGATTTATTTTGCTTTCTTTTATAACGGAAAACTCTCTCTTTTTAAAGAGAGAGTTTTTTGCTTATACCAATTCGATAATAGCCGTTTCAGCACCGTCGCCACGACGTTCACCAAGAAGGTAAATTCTCGTGTAGCCACCGCCTTGACCAAGTTCTTCTTTACGAGCCGCATATTTAGGCGCGATTTCGTTGAACAACTTGTCCATCAAGGGATGCTGAATATCAGCCGTTCTCGCCTTATAGTCGCTCTTCTTTTCGTTGAACGCTTTGATTTCTTGCAAATCGTAGGTTTTAGCCATGATTGCGCGACGAGCAGCAAGTTTCTTTGCGCCGTCTTTAATGTTCGTGACGGTGATTTCCTTGCCTTTTTTATCCGTTTTCTTTACTTCGAATTCGATGTTATCATCGTAGGTATTAACCGCTTTCGTGATGAGCTTTTCTACGTAAGGACGAAGCTCTTTAGCTTTTGCAGCGGTAGTTTCGATTTTTCCGTACCAAAGAAGTTGGGACGCCAAGCCTCTTAAAAGCGCGTTTCTTTCTTTGGAAGTTCTTCCCAATTTACCGGGCATAATTTTAATCCTCCTGTTTTGTTAATGAAAGACCGTAAGATTCCAATTTGTGAATGACTTCGTCAAGCGACTTTCTGCCGAGATTTCTTACTTTCAGCATATCGTCTTCCGTCTTTTTGGTAAGGTCTTCTACCGTATGAATGTTCGCTCTCTTCAAGCAATTGTAGGAACGAACGGACAAGTCCATTTCTTCAATTACCATTTTGAGAATTTGTTGTTGTTTGTCGTCTTCCGTTTTGACGAGAATGTCCATACCCTTAATCGTTTCGCTAAGGTTTACGTATAAGTTGATATGGTCTTGCATAATCTTCGCAGCCAAAGAAATGATTTCTTTACCGGAGAACGTGCCGTCCGTCCAAACTTCAAGCGTCAATTTGTCGTAGTCAACCGCTTGCCCCACGCGCGTAGGTTCAACCGAGTAGTTGACTTTTTGCACGGGAGTATAAATCGAGTCGATTGCGATGTAATCCACAACGGGTTGTTTGTTTTCTTTTGCGGGCTTATAGCCTCTTCCTCTTCCTACCGTGATTTCAACGTCAAGCTTTGCGCCTTCGTCAATCGTGCAAACGTATTGATCCCCGTTGATAACTTCGATTTCCGCATCAACGTTCAAATCCTTACCCGTGACAACGGCAGGACCTTCTTTCGTGACGTGCAGAACCTTTTCGTAGTTCTTATCGAGAATCTTCGTTTTCAGCGCAAGCGTTTTTAAGTTCAGGATAATCTCCGTCACGTCCTCTTTTACGCCTGCTACGGCAGAAAATTCGTGTTTAACGCTACCGTCGAGAAATTTAATCCCTTCTACCGCCGCACCGGGCAATGCGGAAAGGAGAATTCTTCTCAAACAGTTTCCAATTGTAAGACCGAAGCCCTTTTCCAAAGGTTCACAAACAACTTTTGCATAAAAATCGTCGTTTTCCAAAACCTCAAGTTTGGGCATATCCATTTCGATCATTATCTTACCTCCTTATATTTTTCAATTATTTGGAGTACAATTCGACAATCATATGCTCAGCAATCTGGCTGTCGATATCTTCTCTTGCGGGCAGTGCTAATACTTTTCCTTCAAGTTTTTCTCTGTCGAATTCAACCCACTTTACGAGCGTGTTGTTTGCAGCGGTTTCCTTCAAAGCGGTGAAATATTTATTCCCCTTTCTGTTTTCCTTAACGCATACCACGTCGCCTGCCTTCACAATATAGGAAGGAATGGTGACGGTCTTACCGTTTACGGAAAGGTGTGCGTGGTTTACGAGCTGACGAGCAAGCGTTCTCGAAGGAGCAAGCCCCATTCTGTAAACGACGTTGTCAAGACGTCTTTCCAACAAGGAAAGCATGTTTTCACCCGTGACACCCTTCATACGGTCAGCCATTTCGTAGTATTTACGGAATTGTCCTTCTTGAACGCCGTAAATTCTCTTCGTCTTTTGCTTTTCACGAAGCTGTAATCCGTATTCCGATACCTTCTTTCTTGCCGCGCCGTGCTGACCGGGTGCAACCGGACGCTTATTAAACGGGCATTTTTCCATATAGCACTTGTCCCCTTTAAGGAACAACTTAGCGCCTTCTCTTCTGCAAAGCTTACATTTAGCTTCTCTATAAGTTGCCATAATCTTTTACTTGCCTCCTGATTAAACTCTACGACGTTTGGGGGGTCTGCATCCGTTGTGGGGGATGGGCGAAACGTCGGAAATCAAGGTGATTTCCAAATCACAGGTGGAAAGCGCGCGAATAGCCGATTCTCTACCTGCACCAGGACCCTTAACGTATACTTCTACGGTGCGAAGACCGTGTTCTTTTGCTGCTTTTGCCGCCGTTTCCGCTGCCATTTGCGCTGCGAAGGGAGTACCCTTTCTCGAACCCTTATAACCGAGCGCGCCTGCGCTGCATTGGGAAATTGCGTTGCCAGCCATATCCGTCACCGTCACCAACGTGTTGTTGAAAGTGGATTGAATATGAACTTGACCTTTGTCTACTTTTTTAACTTCTTTGCGCTTACGAGAAGCGACTTTCTTTTTCATTTCTGCCATTGTTTATCGCCTCCTCAATTACTTCTTCTTACCTGCAATCGCGCGAGCAGGACCTTTACGCGTATGCGCGTTTCTCTTCGTGCTTTGACCGCGAACGGGCAAGCCTTTTCTATGGCGGATGCCTCTATAACATCCGATTTCCATAAGGCGTTTAATGTTAAGGGAAACTTCGCTGCGAAGTTCACCTTCCACTCTAAGGTTATGATCAATGTATTCTCTTAATTTGGAAACGTCGTTTTCGTCGAGATCCTTCACTCTCGTGTCAGGATTGATACCCGTTTCCGCGAGAATTTTCTTGGAAGTAGTCAAACCGATCCCGTAAATATAGGTAAGACCGATTTCTACTCTCTTTTCTCTGGGTAAATCTACACCGGCAATACGTGCCATTGATTTGTGTCCTCCGTTTTTTCTTTTACTTATTTTTTATCTATTGCTAACAAATGCGCTTAACTTGCAGTGGAAAATGCCCGTTTTGCACACCGTATTATTTTCGACTTTTCGTCTGCTTTTTCCAGTTTTGGAAATTTTTTCTGAAATTACATAAAAGAACGCACCATTCCCGAAACGAGCTTCGTCCGAGCGTGGCGTTTTATAACGCAACATACCGAATTCCCGTAAATTGTCTTTACGGAAATCCAGTCTGAAAATTACGTTCTTTTTTATATCCGAGAACCAAGAACTTCTTGCAGTCCCAAATTACGGCATAATAAGATTATACCACATAATTATAGGGCTTGTCAAGCGTTTTTTAGCCCTGTCTTTGTTTATGGCTCTTACTTTTTGAACAAATTACCATAACTCTGCCGTTTCTTTTGATAACTTTGCACTTATCGCACATAGGTTTTACAGAAGGTCTGACTTTCATTTCTTTTTTCTCCTTGTTATAAAAACTTGTTTTGTTTCATCACGATTTGCTACGCCACGTGATTCTGCCCTTCGTTAAGTCATAAGGACTCATTTCCAATTTTACCGTATCGCCTTCAATGATTCTGATATAGTTCATTCTCAGCTTCCCGGAAATATACGCCGTGATAGTATGACCGTTGGAAAGTTGTACTTTAAAGGTTGCGTTCGGCAACGCTTCAACGACCTTTCCTTCCGCTTCGATTACGTCGTCTTTGGACACAGGAATTTCCTCCGAGTTTTTTATTTTCTTATAGCGTTAAGATTTCAACGCCGTCTTCACGCACGACCAGCGTGTTTTCGTAATGCGCCGCAGGTTTCTTATCCACCGTGACGGCACCCCAACCGTCGTCGAGTAAATTTACTCGCCAACTCCCAAGAGCTATCATCGGCTCTACGCAAAGCACCGTTCCAGCTTTCAAACGAACGCCCGTTCCCAACCGACCGAAGTTCGGTACGGACGGATCTTCGTGCATTTCTTTACCGATACCGTGCCCCGTATACGAACGAATAACTCCGTAGCCAAAAGACTCCGCGTGTTTTTGTACCCGATAACCGATATCGTAGAGTGGCGTACCTGCTTTCAAGCCTTCAATCCCTTTGAAGAAACATTCTTCGGTGATTTTTACGAGCTGGTCCACTTCGGGAGAAACTTGACCGATACGGAAAGTTCTCGCTCCGTCGCCGTGATAGCCGTTTTTATAAGCACATAAATCTACGCTGACGATGTCGCCGTCTTTTAAAATTCTATCGTCGGGAATTCCGTGAACGACCATTTCGTTGACGGACACACAAGCCGATGCGGGAAACCCGCCGTAGCCAAGACAGGAAGGGATAGCACCCGACGCGCGGATATATTTTTCCACGAGTTCGTCTATTTCCTTCGTACTCATTCCCGCTTGGATTTTCGAGCCTACGAACGCAAGGGTATCGCGGACGATTTTGCACGGTTCGCGAAGTAAATCAATTTCTTTTTCGCTTTTTACGTGAATCATATTTACTTCTTTAACGCTTTGAGCTTCGCTTGCACTTCTTCGTTGACTTCTTCGGGCGTTGCGTTCCCGTTAATATTCACGAGTACGCCTTTTTCGCTATAATAAGAAATCAAAGGAGCGGTTTGCGCATTATATACTTGCAAACGACTTTCTACCGTTTCGGGATTATCGTCTTTTCTTTGGTACAATTCTCCACCGCAGCGCCCGCATTTCGTTTCGCCGTTTAAACGGGATACGTGATAGCTTTCGCCACAATCTTTGCATACCCGTCTACCGCAAAGTCTTTCCATCAATAAAGAAGTATCTACGTCGATATTGATAACAGCGTCGATTTTCGCTACCTTTTCAAGTGCTTCCGCTTGCGCAATCGTACGGGGAAATCCGTCGAGCATATAACCGTTTTTACAGTCTTCTCTTTGGATACGTTCTTCTACGATTTTGCACGTCACTTCGTCGGGAACGAGTTGACCTTTATCGATATAGGATTTCGCTAACAAACCGATAGGCGTTTGGTTTTTAATGTTCTCTCTGAAAATATCGCCCGTAGAGATGTGGGGAAGATGATGAGAATCGGAAATTCTCGTCGCTTGCGTCCCCTTTCCTGCTCCGGGCGCGCCGAGCAATATAATGTTCATACGTTCACTCCGTTGAAAAAATTACGTTGATGTTCGTCGCCTTACGAACCGCAAGGCGACGTTCGTTTGCTTATTTCAAAAATCCTTTGTAATTCTTCATCATCAACTGCGCTTGAAGTTGCTTTTCAAATTCCATACCAACGGATACAACGATTAAAATACCCGTCGTAGAGAATACGTTTACCATCGTGTAGTCTGCCATTGCAAACAACGCCGAAGGAATAAAGGCAACCAGTGAAAGATAAATCGCACCGAACAGCGTAATACGGTTGGAAATCTTTTTCAAGTAATTTTCCGTTGCTTTACCGGGACGAATACCCTGAATAAAGCCACCGTTTTGCTGAATATTTTTGGATACGTCTTCGGGATTGAATTGCATCTGCGCGTAGAAGAAAGAGAATGCAAAAATCAAAAGACAAAGCACCATCGTGTAGATAATTCTACCGCCTGCAATCGTAGACGAACCGGACATCCACTTCGTCCACCAGTTGTCAAACCCAGAACCAGGCCAGAACATACTCGAAATCATTTGAGGGAAGCTCAAAATTGAGAACGAGAAGATTAAAGGCATAACGCCACCGCCCGAAATTCTGATGGGAATAGAGGACGATTGACCGCCGTACATTTTTCTGCCCTTAATTTGCTTTGCGTATTGAATAGGCACTTTTCTTTCGGAAAGGTCTACGTAGACAATCGCGAAGAAAATTACGATCGCAACCAAAACGAACGCAACGAGTTCCCAAACCGCTCCGATATCCGAAGAGAATTGTTGAACTTTATTGACAATCGCTTGACCTGCCGTTGCAATAATACCTACGAAAATAATCATAGATTGACCGTTGCCTACGCCGTAGTCGGTAATTCTTTCACCGAGCCACATAACGATCAGCGCACCGGAAGTATAAACTACCGTCATAAACAGCCCTGCAATCAATTTGCTATCGAAGAACAACTGCGTTTGCAAACTCGCACTGCCGAAGCTGACGATAATACCGATTGACTGAATAACGGCAAGCAAAATGGTCACGTATCTGGTGTATTGCGCAATTTTTTTGCGGCCTTCTTCGCCTTGTTTAGAAAGGCGTTCGAGCGCAGGAATACCAACGCTTAAAAGTTGCATAATAATCGAAGCGTTGATATACGGTCCGATCCCGAGCGCAAACAACGTTCCTTGCATGAGCGCGCCACCCGTGATACTGCTCATCAACGTGAGGAAGTCGTTGGTTTCAATCGCGCTTGCAAAGGTAGAGCGGTTTAAGCCGGGTACCGGAATAAAACAGCCAACACGGAAAACCAGCAAAAGCAAAAGCATCATATAGACCTTGCGTCTGATTTCCTTGACCTTAAATGCATTGATAATTGTTGTTAACATTTTTATTCTCCGTTATAAGTTTTGTGATAGAACTTTCGTTCCGATAATCACGCGAATTTCGTACGGGGAAAAAATACGGCTTCACGGAAAACCGCTTTTCTACGGTTTTCCGCGTCGCATTTTACTTTCTCAGATAATCTCTGCCGTACCTTTCGCCGCTTCAATCGCTTCTTTTGCGGATGCGGAGAATTTCGCAGCTTTCACGGTAAGAGCCACTTTGAGCTCGCCGTTGCCGAGAACTTTAAGCCCGCAGTTATTCTTAACGGCTTTCGCAAGACCGTTTTCCATAACGAAACCGTAGTCTACTACCGTGTTTGCAGGAAGTTCTGCAAGGTCGGAAAGGTTTACGATAACGTATACTTTCTTCGCGGTATGATTAAAACCTCTCTTAGGAACGCGACGAGCGATAGGCATTTGACCGCCTTCGAATCCAGGACGTACGCCGCCACCGGAACGAGCCCATTGACCTTTATGACCTTTACCGGAAGTTTTACCCAAACCGGAACCGATACCACGACCGAGTCTTTTCGGACTCTTCGTTGCTCCCTCTGCGGGAGAAAGAGTATCTATTCTCATAGTAATCTCCTTAAATATTTTCTACTTTTACGAGGTGTTTTACCTTCGTGATCATACCCTGAATTGCAGGAGTATCTTCAAGTTCTTTGGAAGAACGGATCTTCTTAAGCCCAAGCGCCGCTACCGTCGCTTTTACGGACTGAACCTGACCAATCGTGCTCTTAACGAGCGTCACTTTAATCTTAGCCATTTGTGTACCTCCGTTTCTTAGCTGCGAATTTCTTCAACGGTCTTGCCGCGAAGTGCCGCTACTTCTTCCACCGATTTAAGTTCTTTCAAACCTTCAATCGCTGCTTTTACGCAGTTGCCGGGATTTTGCGTTCCGTGCGACTTCGTTCTGATGTTCTTCACACCAACCGCTTCCATTACCGCACGAACGGGACCACCAGCGATAACACCGGTACCTTCCGCAGCGGGCATCATAAGCACTCTGCCACGACCGAATACGCCGATTACTTGATGGGGAATGGTACCGTCAACGATGGACACGGAAACCATATTTTTCTTTGCTCTTAAAGTTGCCTTTTCGATAGCTTCAGGAACTTCCTTCGCTTTACCCGTTGCAACGCCGATTTTGCCGTTGCCGTCGCCAACGATGACAAGCGCAGCAAAACGCATGTTCTTACCACCTTTAACAACCTTCGTCACGCGGTTAACTTCAATGAGCTTTTTAACAAGACCGTCATCTTCGGCTTGTCTTCTTTGAGGTCTTCTTTCTCTCTTTTCGTCTGCCATTGTACCCACTCCTTAAAATTTAAGTCCGGCTTCTCTTGCGCCGTCTGCGACTGCCTTTACGCGTCCCGTGTAAAGATAACCGCCTCTGTCGAATACGACTGCCTGCACGCCCTTTTCAAGCGCTTTTTCCGCTGCGCACGCGCCGACAACCTTAGCAGCTTCCGTCTTGGAAAGACCTGCAATCTTTTCTTTTACGGCTTTATCCATCGTCGAAGCGGCTGCAATCGTGATACCACCCTTTGCGTTGCCTGCTCTATCGTCGATAATTTGCACGTAGATGTGATTAAGACTTCTGTAAACGTTCATACGGGGCGTTTCCGCAGTACCCGTGATCGTTTTTCTCACGCGCGCATGGCGTCTCTGTCTGATTGAATTTTTATCAATTTTAGTAATCATACTTTAACGCTCCTTATTTCTTGCCTTTACCAGAAGTCTTACCTTCCTTATGTTCTACGTTTTCGCCCTTATAGCGAATACCGTAGCCGTGATAAGGTTCGGGAACTCTGATAGCTCTGATGTTCGCAGCGATTTGACCAACGAGTTCTTTAGAAATACCAACTACGTTTACCTCCGTAAGCGTAGGGCATTCGAACTTGATGCCTTCCGGTGCGAGCACTTCTACGGGATGGGAGAAACCTACGTTCAACACGAGCTTGTTGCCCTGAACGGCTGCCTTCCAACCTACACCTTTTACTTCAAGCGCTTTTACGAAACCAGTCGTGACACCCGTCACCATACCGTTCAAAAGTGCTCTGTAAAGACCGTGCTTTGCGTTGGTATCAGCGTTGGAATCAAGCGCCTTAACGATAAGGTTCGTTCCTTCCGTTTCAATACCGATATTGCCGACGATTTCACGGCTCAACGTACCCTTAGGTCCTTTTACCGTGACAACGCCGTTTACGAATTCTACTACTACGCCTGCGGGAATCGCAATGGGCATTTTACCAATTCTTGACATTGTTTTC
>JAEIGA010006349.1_pt1 | contig 17997 bp, 30 predicted proteins | sample 9270691 | NCBI WGS metagenome assembly JAEIGA01 (sample SAMN17057246, study PRJNA624740) | gut metagenome | biome: biome; isolation source: fecal sample | host: Bos grunniens | place: China: Xizang | collected 2019
AACATAGGCAAATTCTATATTAGGTCTTACTATAAATATTGGTATCATTGCGTCACCTCAATAATCAATCTCAATCCACACACGCTCGCCAGGCTTGAGACCAAGGTATCTAAGGTCGGATTGGAATAACACTTCCCATTCCTCAATCTCAGCCCCTTCTTCAACCACATACTCTTGTACTGCACAACTGGGGCCGGGAATGTGTCTATCCATAAATTCTGCTGCGTATTCGTCTGCGTGCTTCAATTCGTAATAATCTATATGATACTCTTTTGTCATTTTCTTTTTTTTCCTTTCTCTTTATTACATATATATTATAACACAATTTTTTGAAAAAATCAAGTTATGAAAAACCCCGTCTTGTTACAGACGGGGCAATATTAACAATAGGGACATCGGTCTTTGTTTTCAAATAGTATATAAGTTCCTTCCGAACACCATATAGCTCCATACTCTGAGGTCTTTACCTCAATGCCACTAGAGCACTCATACCATTTCTCAACTTCGGCACAGTGGCCGCCGACTGCGTCTGTGATATGAATGTGCTTGAACGAATAGTTGCCGAACCCATAGCTCTTATTTCCGCAAGAGCAGAGTGTGATAACAACAATGAAGAATAGTAAAAATAATGCTAAAAATCTTTTCATTTTATACTCCTTTTTTAGTTGTTAAATATATCTCTATAATACTTACAATTTATAACTAATGGAGAGTTGTTTGCCAATTCCTCCATTTGGTCTCTATACTTACATATTTTGTTGTTGGAACAGAAAGCACAATGAGTCTGTTTCGGTTGTGCCGGCTTGGCGGCCGGTGGATAGTCCCTACGGTTAGCACAGTGGCCGGCACTAAGCCAACCACCCGTGCAAGTATTGCCAGGACCTTCTAATGAACAGCGTAGGCCTGGGGTTTGGTGGCAGTAGTGTTTTGACATAAAATTACTCCTTAGTTTTGGTAATGATTTCTTTGATTTTTTCCTCTAATATTTCAAAATCCGTATATGGTATTGTATACAATGGCAGATTATTGTCTAACGCCCATTGTGCTTTTATTTGGTCTCTTTGTTGGTTGACAGAAACATCCTTACCCCAGTGTTGATGTGCTGTATCATAATGTTGTATACCGTGATACTCAATCAACGCTTTTGGATTACCCCTATCATCATACAAAACAAAATCGAAACGATAAAGAATATCTTTGATAATTACTGAATATTGAGATTTGAATGGAATATTGTATCGTAATAACAAACGAGTAATTTCTTCCTCTCCACGACTCAAAACACAACCGCAAGACTTAGTTTTTCCATCACGTAGGCATTTGCTTGAAACAATTTTTGTGTTTCCACAATCGCATTGGCACAACCAGTAGGCACGATGCTTTTCAACACTCTCTTGTTCCGCTTTTGCGATTACCACTAGTTTGCCATATCGATTGCCTATTTCGTTGATAAACTTGCCATTATTTTCACGAGATTTCGCGGCCTTGATACAACCGCAATTAGTGCTCATTCCTTTGCGTAATGTTGGTCCAGCAATGGATTTTTCTGTTCCACAAACACATCTACAAATCCATTTAGCCGTTCCACCTTTAGAATTTTCATCATAGGACAATACAGTCCAATACCCAAACTGTTGTCCCGTCATATCTATTTTTCTTGACATACCTTGAACCTCCTTGGTTTCTAATTATAAGTGGAAGTTCAAGGTATACCGTACATTTTATTCGTGCTTCAAGAGATATTCTCTTGAAACATTCTTGAAAGAGAAATCAGTAGTAGGGTCTCTCAACACTATACCCTCTCTCATTACATTGGGGTTGACAGCAGACTTTGCGGTTGCCATCTGCTTGAACTCTTCCATATCGTTAGGCATCATAAAGTTCGTATCGAGGATAGGAACCCACTTGATACCCATTGCTCCAACCTCTGCGGCACCGATACGAGAGTCGTATCGACCGTTTTCTGAGTCAATGAAGTTGAAAGCGTAGAAGTCGTCTTCTGCCAACTTCAAGGGGTTGCCTTGAACGGAGCCGACGGACTCACCTTGAATACATACATAGGAGAGGTTGGGGTGGTCTTCAAGGTATTGACGAAGCTTGTTCTCCACGTCGTACTTGAACGCCATGTCCCAATAGATGTTGTGGTCGTGGTAGCAAGACTGCTTTTCGTCTCGCTGACGCACATTACGAGAGAGAACATAGAACTCAAACTTCTTTCTACCCTTTCTTTCAAGGATAAAAGTGGTAGAAGTTCCATCCAACTTTTCAGTTACAACAAGAGGCTTGTTGTATCCGAGCATTTGAGGAAGGTTCTCACATCTCTCCTCATCGGTCTTGTGAATGAAGGGGAAGTGGGTAGGCCAACCCTTAGGAGTGTCCTTCTTCTTACCGAAGAAGACAAAGAGTAGGCGGCGACCCCAAGGTCTCTTCATCAACCAACGGAACCACTTCTGCTTTGCCATCTTGGAATGGCGGGCCGCCATCGACCTATACTTCGCCATAGGGTCGGGAGTATTCGCCTTTCTCTGATTGTCCTCGGGAACATAGTAAACAACCTTTAACGCTTCGGTTACGTCGGTGTTTACTTCAAGGTCTCCCAACTCTGGGAAGTTCGCAAGAGGAATAAGCAAACCTTGGGAATACACCTTACACATCTTGATGGTTCTGATGCGATAGTCTCTCTTCTCCAAGAACGCGAATCTCTCGTCAAGAGGGTTTACCTTAGAGTCTACCTCAAAGTAAACACACTTATCGCCAACGGAAAGACCATCAGCCTTATTTATAATTACCCACCAACCATTGGTGCGGGCATATTCTACTCGGTCATAACCCTCGATAGGACGGATTTCGTCTATGGTTACGACATATGCGAGTGCTCTCTTATCATTTATAATCATTAGTTATTCTCCTTTTCTTTTTCGTTATCTTCATCTTGTGGCGGCAATCCAAAACCGCCGTGAAAATCTTCACTTGGAATTCCAAAAGGCATTAGTTATTCTCCTTTTCTTTTTCTTTTGTCTCAAATTTTCTTCTGCCACAATTAGGACAGAAAACATACATATATTCACTATGCTTTCCGCACTCAGGACAGATATAGTCATATTGCTCCTTGTCCCATATCCAACAAGCGGCAGTGGGTTCGGCATAGGTTACTTTGGCGGGCTTGGGCGGCGTACAAACAATAACCCTTTGTATCGCAATATCATCCCAGACTATCTCAGCAACGATATCTCCTATGTTCCACTTAACCACATAATCGCATTCCTTAAGCCAGTTTTTGATATCATTCCAACGCTTGTATGTCAAAGTCGAAACATAGATACTAAACGCTCCCTCAAGTGAGGCATTTTTAATCAGAGCAAGGGTTTCTTCTTTTTCTTTTTCAAGTGTTTCCTCTCTTGCTTGGTGAGCAATTCTGTTTGCGGCCTGGGCAAATAATTGTTTTATCTTAGTCATTAGTTTCATTCCTCTCTATCTTTATATCTTTCATTTCATAATTACCACAGCAACCGAACTGGCGGCAGCACCATTCGTGTTCTTCATCTTTGTGGTAACACTTACATCCCGATGCGACGCAAGTTGCGGCGATACGGTCGGGATTGGGTATGGTACCCGTTATCACTTGACTTCCCTGTCGCACCGTCTTTTGTATCATTGGCGGTATTGCGATTGGGTTCTCCTTGAACTCGCATCTTGCCGAACCCTTGCAGAGGCCGCAAGTTCCGCTTTGTTTGAGGCAAGAGGGGCATATTGTGATATAGCCATCCTCAATCAACATATAGTTGACTGGTGGAACAAAAACCTGACCACATATAGCACAAGTGGGAAGTTGATTAGTCCAATGACCGCAAGTGTGGTTTGGGACTTCTATTGTTTGTGTGCGAGCACAACCGTGCTGTTCCTGCACATACATCGCACAAGTTTGACATATCTTTTCCATAATCAATTACAAGGCCAGCCAGGGAACTTACCCCACCAAGCCATTTCTCCCGTCTCAACATCTCTGAACTCATATACATTGTAGGGTTGTTTACCAAAATATTTGATACGGCGGCCGTTGTATATGATTTCATCAATCATCTTATTTGGCTCTTCTTTGAAATGAAAATGACGACATATCGCAAGCATCATATTATCTCCGTTTTCGCCAAAGTCGCTAACCATATGGTGGCTTTCTCCAAACATCTCGTCTATGAAGTAGCTATAAAAGTTGACGCCACGAACCTGCTTGGGTTCCTTTGCCGCGAGCATTGCTCTTAAATTAAGCAATTTGTGCTCGGTTTTTTCTATCGCAAGAACGGTTTCGTCCTCGTCATCCATACACGCCGACACTCCATCAACGATGCCATTCATATCCTTTATTATTTCTTCCAAAAGTTCTAATTCTTTACTCATTTTTTTTATTTTCCTCTCTCTTTATTACATATATATTATATCATAAATTTGTAAAAAAGTCAAATTAAAAAATGCCCCGTTTTATACGGGGCAAGTCTGTTCTTTGTATTCAATGAACTCAAATTGGTCATAGATATTCGGGTAGAAAATACCAACCCAGAAATCTCGTTGAATTCTCTTACGATAAGCCAAGTCGGAATTCCAATATTCAATGTCATTGTAAAGGTCTCGTTTACCAACAACATCGTCATCATCATCGTATACTTCATTCTCATACTGATAAAGCAGCGACTCATATCGCATTTGATATTGTTCTGCTTTGGCTTCTGCCGGAATATGAGCCTCAGCAATCACTATACTCATACCCAACACTGCCATACCAAGAAGAACAACTATAATCCAAGTGGCGTATTCGGGCCAAGCACCGGCGACATTCTCTTCTACCTTATCGGCCAGTTTGCCCTCATAGGTTTTTCGATAAGCTTGTCGCTCATCATAGTTATCAATATTCCAACACTTTTCACTTCGGCGGTCATCAATAATAACACAGACACGAATAAAAATGCCAAAGGCAAGGAACAAAACAAACGGAATAGCAAATATCCAAAATAACATTTTCTTTATCTCCTTTATATATATTATTTATTTTCTTCGGGGAATATGGGGGTAATCTTCAAACCACAGTAATATGCCACACCGGACTGGTTGGCACCCTCAATCATTGCTCTGACTTTACCGCTCAAGCCTGAGATTGTGAAAGTGGGAACAAGTCCGCACATTGCTTCGGCAACTTCTCTGTATCCACCGGCAGAGGGAGCAAATCTAATGCTGGGTCTATTTGCGTTTCCATCCTTGCGGCGGTCGGGCTCAGCAAGAAATTCCTTGACAGTCTTCATCTTCGCACGATAATCATTGGCGGCATTCTTCTTTGATACATTATTTGGCTTGCTCTTTGACGCACTCTTTTTGAATGATAAAGTCTTTATGAACTCACAACCACAAGGACAAATAGTGCCGATATAATCTTCGTTTGCTCTACGAAGGTTCTCTTCTTGTGTGACCCATTCCAAGTTGGAAAGAGCATTGTTTCTCTTGTTGTGGTCAAGGTGGTCTACTGTTAAGTGTTCTGCTTCGGGAGTAGGTTTCCAAGTGAGCATTACTACGCGATGGAGCAACATATAGCCATTGATGGAGCCGTTGACATAGACAACAACATAGCCATTCTCCATTATCTTGGGTGCGATGTCTGCTTTGGATTTGTTGCGGATATGTCCCATATTGGATACATAGAGTTCAAATGTGGGATTGTACTTCCATCTTTCGATATTGAGTTTGATTGTGGGGAACATAAACATACTTTCTTTCCTTTCTTTTTTCCTCTTTATTACATATATATTATAACATTTTTTTGAGAAAAAATCAAAAATTTAGCAGACTACTTTTTTGTTTTATTATGTAAATGCGGCCGGTCGGTCCAGAACGAACAGGAGGGCACCCCATACCTAACAGGGGTGCCCAGCCGCATCAAAATGTGTAGTTCTGTAAAATCTTCCACAAAGCTCCCCAAGCCGCATTCAAGTCGTCCAACGACCTAAAAGTGATAGTCGCGGGCTGTGTATCGCCATCGGCGAAATGGATTACCATTGAGGTCTGGGTTGGGAACTCAATGTTGCGAACGTGCTTGAGATTGATTGCTTGATTGCCGATAATATAAAACATAGGTTATTCTCCTTTTCCGTATTTTTCTTTGAGTGCATCGAACTCTGCTCGGTCTATGACATAGAGGTCAGTATTGCCGAGAGGTCGAACTTTGAGGGTTGCGAGTAATTGTCTTGCGGTTATCATGCCGTCTGGCTCGAAGTAGTCGCAATGGTCAGCATCTTTGGCCCAATAGACCATATCATCACTACATATACCGTAATGATTACATTTTTCGCATATTGTTGGTTCGTATGCCATTTATTTCACCTCTATTCCGTAGCTCTTGGCGATTTCGGTAATTACATTTCTGTGTATTGATATATTTTGCCCATCATATCTACTTTTGGCGAATATATCTGTAAATATCCTTTTTGCAATCTCGTGCGTTGCGACAAGTTCCGCTTCTTCGATATCGTCTAACGCATCCTCCATAGCAGTCAACTTACCTTGATAATAGCCGAGAGACCAATAACCATGGACAGACAGATTATCTTGTCTTGCTTCATAATCTGCTATATGTTTTTTAGTTCGTTCTATCTGTCTTTGTATTTGTCGTTTATCCATTTGTTTATCTTCCCTTCTTTATCCTTGCTTTTCTCAAAGCCTTTGACTCTTGCTTGTTGGGAATGTGCTCTCTTGTGGCAAGAATTGCTTTGAGTTGTTTTTCGTTGTACTTTTGGTTTGCTAAGCACTGTTCACATTCGGGAGTATTGCTAAAATAATCTCGACAGTCTTCTCCCCATACACGACTACCTCTCAGTTGCTTCAAGAGTTGCTTGGTATGGAGTTTGTTGAGTGCCTCAATCTCTTCGGACGTGTAGCGTTGAGTAAATATATCACAGTTCATTTATTTATCCTTTCTTTCTTCTTGGTTCTTCAACAACTCCCAAGCAAGGTCATCGTCCTCAGCGTGGGTGCCGCTGATTTTACATAAGCACAGTGCTAACAGCACTATGAAAGCACATACTGCTAATATTGCGGCAGTGAGTATAATTTTGCCTATCATAAATTAGTTCCTTTCTTTGTTATCAAGACTTTTGCTGTCCCTTTTCCTCGACTTCCCTCAGCCACTCCAATCCTCTCTTAACGAGTTCGGCATCATCTCCGGAGAGGAAGTCGTCACCAAATAGGTCTTGAAGCTTATAAATCAAATCATCGTCGTAGTGCTTATTCTGTCTTAACCACGCAGACACTGGTGTTTCCGGCATCCATTTCCAACACCAATCATTGCAACAGGTGCAGCGGCCGCCAAGACATTGGTTATGGTCTGTAATCGACAACACGCAAGAATAAGCACAGTTGCCGCAATGAGCGACCTTAATACCAGCCTTTTCCGCCTGTTCTTTGCGAAACAACTCCTTGTACTTTCTTTCCAAATGCGAGACTTCATCGCGGGCGGGAACAATTCTCTTGACATGAAGCTCCTTTGCGGTCATATCATTGTCAATATTGGGGTTTACCATCTTAGCACCGCAATATGGGCAGTACTGGTAAGTTATTCTATCTTCATAGACTATCACGCTTTGTGTGACGTGACAAGACGAGCAAGTTGCAATACCTGTTTTATCGGTAATCTTTTTATCTAACCACTGTGCCATTCGTTGTACCTCCATCTGATAATTCTTTTAATGCTTTACAAAGTTCGAGGAAATCTTTTTTGCCTTCCTCAAAATCGAAATAGACTATTTTTAAAGTCTCGGATGTTCCACATTTGAAATCAATGTAGATATCTCCAAGTTTCATATAGGCGTTGCGTACTTCATTGACACACACCACGTATCCATTCAACACAACATACTTCATACTTGTCTCTCCCTTCTTAACGCGAGTTCTATGATATCACTCGTGCGAATTGGACAAGAATGAATGTTATATAAGTGACAACCACAATCTGGACAAATTGCTTCGCTACGAACCCTTGCTATATATACAGATGTAAATCTCACAGGGTCTTTCTCAAAGAGAATCTCGGCTTCATATAAATGCGGATTTACGGTCACTTCGTTTTTGCATTTTTTACAAGTTAATACAAGCATCAAATAAGCCCTACCTTTCTACAATATTCTTTCTTCTTGGCAAAATGAAGGCAACGCATTGCCCCAGTGTCATTGATAATAAAGTTAAAGCAAACATCTTTGCTATTACAAGTCTTACACTGATGAGGCATTCTTGGCTCAAGATTTTCCCAAGAAGTAATTGCCTTCATTGTCGCATTATATCGGCCGTTAATACTACCTTCATTATAATGCTCAATATAACTCCCACTTTCTCCCGTCTTTTGACATTCAGAACACTTAACTGTGATATAGTGTCTGTTGCTGTCGTGGATAGACACGCGGTCAAGTATCTCAGGTTCCGCTCCGCAAGAGCAGTTTGATACTTCCCACTTTTCAGTAACAACGTGTTTAATTGAATGTTCCATCGCTCACACCCCCAAGTGCCATTTGAAGTTTTATACCTTCAGGCGAGGTTACAAAAGTCTTGTCGCCAGAACGAAGAATACAATAGTTCTTTCTTGCCTTGGGATTAAAACCAACGAAGGTATAGGTCTTACCATCCTTGTCAGTAAAGGTGTAGCCATAGTGTTCCTTGGCAAAACCATACTGGCCGCAGTGCTTCTCAAAGTTGAGCTGGTCTGCGGACTTGCCGTCCTCGCCCTTGGAGTTGAGGGATACGGCAATCTCGGTGGAAATATCGTCATATTTTATTTTGCCGACGGATACTTCACAGTTGTACTTGTCTGCGATTGCGGAAAGTGCGGTTTCCATTTCCTTGCGAAGTGCGGCGAACTGTTCTTTGGTCATTATCATAGTTATTTTCCTCTTTTCTTTTTTATTACATTATTATTATATAATAAATTTGAGAAAAAAGCAAATTATAATCGTAAAATTCCTTCCATATCTGAAATAAGGTTTTCTAATTCTCTCTACTTAAACTCTATAGAAACCTTGCCCTAAGTAGCCACTTTGTCTCGCATTTCATCCCATCTTTTCGCGAGCAGGTTTTGGTTTGTGTTATAATCAGTAATACCCTCAACTGGATATTTTTGTTGTAAAGCGGTGTATTCCGCTTCGGCATCAAAAGTAGGTGGCGTAATGGTAATGTTTACAAATGAGGTTTTAGAAGCCTGATTTTCAAGGTCTTCGCGTGTCTATCTCATAATCTGAGAGGCGGAATAATAAATCGCACCACTTGAAAAAATATGAACCGTGTCGATGGAGTTGTCCTATTCTTCAACAGACATAAGGGCGGTATAATCGTCCCACATATAAGCCACACAAATTGCGGCAATATAGTCTATAATACTGTGAACTCCGTGTTCGTTTAAACAACCCGGTATGGTGTTATTCAGCATAAACTAAATCTTTTCCATACTGAAAGCGGGTAGACCAGAGGCTTCTTTTGCGATTGCGGCCAGTTCTACACTTCTTTGGGCGAAGCTTCCTTCTTTTTTTATCTACAAATCAAAACGAGATTGGTAACCCTTGACGTTAGTTACCACTTTAAATAATCTTGTGTCGCTTTCTTTTGCTATTTTTTGGAGGCGTTGTTCCACCTCACTAATAACTTCTGCCACTTCATCTGCGGCATAGTTCTATACATCTTGTACAATCGCCTCTATATCTATGGTCGAAGCGGTGCTAACAAAAGAAACTATGTCATTGGTAATGGATACATTCGCCCTTTGTTTAGAAGCCACTTTTTCAATTTCTTTTCGTAGCATTCCGGTATTAAAGGAGATACCTTGTCTTCCTTGTTTTCCAGTCTAACTAAGTTCTTGTCCCATACCTCTGGCAAGATAAAAAGCCATATCCCTACCCAACATATTACACATTGTTTGAATAGAACGATTACGTCCAGTTGGTGTTTTAGCATACTTCTCTGTCTATAAATATTTTTTTAATTTAGAGGGACTAATATTACTTTTGTTTGTGGTAGAAGAGGAGAGTAACAATCCCCTATCTTTGAATTGTTTTTTTAGTCGCTTTACCATTGATTCTCTCATATCGTAAAGTGATTGTGGCACAATTCCAGAACTTTCCAGTGTTGCGGCAGTAATCCATTTATCAACTATTTCTTCTACGGTAAGCGAAGTATTTATATTGTTAGTATCAATATTTGTTAGCCAATCTCTCAACTCGTTTCCCAAGTGTTTAAAAAATTCGTGGTCCCAAAAGAGGTTTGTGTGAGATATGTTTTGAGTTTTTTTGTTATTCAAAACTTCATCAACAAAGGCATTGATTTCTTCTTCGTTTTGTACCAAAAAGAAATAAGCCAAACCATAGTCTCCAGAATCAACTGCTCGTTGAGCTAATTGAACATTTTTTGGAGCTTGCCCTCCGTTAGCCACAACGATTTTATCTATCATTGCATTAATTAACCCTTTCTCTTTATCCGCTTCTTTTTTCTCCACCTTTTTTAAAAATTCAATAAACTAATAATAAGAGGCTCTTTTGTCCATACTGCGGTCATAAAACATTCTTTTAATATAAGTATTTCCTTGTTTGAGAGCATACCAGTTAGGGTTACGAACGGCACCTTCCCCCTTTAGTCCCTATCTCCAAATAACATATTTATTAGCCATAAAACTGCCATTACCAGTAAAACTGCGAGCCATTAAATTACCTTCCATATCTTTCCTCCTTATATTAGTAAAGGGACGGCTTGGCGGCCGTCCCATAAAATTTAATCATCAAGCAAGGTAGCCAATTCAGCAACCGAGCTCCTTTCTGTTTTCGGCATATACACATATCCAAACAGCTTATTGCCGCTCAGTCTGTCTATCATCTTGGTAACGCCGTTATCTTCATCAAACATCTTCTTATCGGTTTGATGGGTGTCCGCATTTATCCAAAGTTCTGAACCTTCGCCAATACGACCAATAACAAGCTTTGCAATTTCAGTAGTCATATTCTGACCTTCGGTCATATAAATAATTGACTTCTCAAATGAACGACCGCGAATAAACAAAAGTGGAACTGACTCAAGTATTTTTTCGTTGAGCATCATAGCCACACCCTCTTCGCCGCCAACCTTATCCCAAAGTGGAGCAAGAGTCCAAGAAAGTTTTTCGTCAGCAGTTCCTGGCAGAGCACCAATGTCTGGTAAACCACGAACAGACACGTTTGGTCTAACAAAGACTATCTTATCGAATTTACCTTTTTCTACAAGTTGAAGTGCCGCAGACAACATAAGGTAGTCTTTACCAGAACCATAAACACCTTTAACTACTTTGATTTTTGCATCGGGGTCAAGTAGCAAATCGACAACCAACTCTTGTTGTGGGTTGCGAGGTTTAACGACTCCCAAATAATTATTTTTCAAAGTCTGGAAAGGCACACGCTCAAGGCGGCCTCCCTTGCAGATAAACTTATCTACGATTTCTTCGTCCTCGTTTTTGGCGATAACATATTCATTTTCCTTGAAGATGTAATCTCCAACGCGGCCGTCGGTGTAGATTTGTGAAAATTGTTCGTCAGTAAATACAATCTCTTTGTATCCGTTGTAAATATTCATAGGGCCTCCAATCAACAGAAAATATCAATATCGGTAATTACTTCGTCAACAAGACCTTTTTCTTGTGCTTCTTCGATGCGGATATACCAATCGGTTTGTATATTTTCGTCTATTTCTTCTTCGGTATATTTTGTATTCTTGATATAAAAATCTATCAAGGTTTCCATTTGCTTTTCATAGTCTCTCGCAAATGCAACTATCTCATCATAGGTTCCGCTTACGCCAGAGCAACTGCCTTTGTGTAGCACAAACACAGAGTTGGGCAACGCATACTTTTTGTGGCAAGACAAGTAAATAATTGACGCTCCGGACGCAACGTATCCCAAGGCGATGCCATAGACAGGAGTCTTGGACATTTTAATGATGTTGGACACGGTTTCGGAAACTGACAAATGGCCGCCGCCACAATCTATGATAATGCGGATAGGTGTTCTCTCTTCAATAGGTTTACCTTTATCTTCTCTATTCCAACGGGTGATGTACTGTACCAAATCAAAGGTATAGTTGTTGATTTCATCGTTCAACCAGTACACGCGGTTGTTGAGGTCAGAGTAGAAATTAACCAACGAAGGGTCAGCGAGTTGTAGATTTGCCACATCAGGCAAAATCGGTAAAGCAAGTTCAAAGCAATCCATAAGGAATACCTCCAAAAATAGTTTTTCCCACTCGAATATAAGTAGAAAAAAGCGGGATATAGTATAGCAAAAGGGAAGTCATAAGACTTCCCAAATACTTACTCTGCGAATAACCACTTGTATTTATTTGCTTTTGTGAGCCAAGAAATTCCGAAGAACGATAGGGCTATCATTTCTATGAACCACACACCGCCCCATATTTTGAATATGCTGACTGGTATGATTGCCAAGAACGATACTGCCATACCCACACCGCAAATGCGGAAAATTTTGTTGCGTTTCTTTTTCTTGTCGGACATTTGCCCATTCGTCTTAGTAAAGAGGAAAAATGAGTTATATGCCAACAAAACAAAGAAACCAAGAGCACAAGTGTTGTGTAGCAATCCACTTACCCAAGGCGGCAATTGGAAAGTGCCGACTCGAACAAGGTTCACTATCTCACCCCATTTTGGTATCAAACCAGCCACCTTACAAGGGAACAAGCAAATACCAAACGCGAGTAAGCCAGTGACACTACATACAATGCGGTCTTGCTTATCGTAGCCGTAATAGCACAATAGCAACACTCCCGCCATACCCAATATAATCATAAAGGGCGTGATACAAGTTGGTAAATAATAAGTTGCTGAAATGGAGTCGGGAAGTCCGTATCCAGCCAAACAACTTAGGAGTAGTACTATCCAAGGTAAGGCCATACCAAGCCAACCGATAGTACAACGAAGACTTTTTGTGTTTATCATTACACCCACCTCACTGTTTTTCTTTACTAATAAGTGAAGTTTTTGTAAGGTGAGTATATGTAATTGTTGGAACGGGTGGGATTCGAACCCACGAATTCTAGAACATCGTCGCTTTGGCCGCTTGCTTACCGCCCCATATGTAATTGGTGGGAGGGGTGGGAGTCGAACCCACTCACCCAGAGGGAACGGTTTTACAGACCGCCGCGACTCTCCGACTTCGCCGCCCTCCCATATTTAATTGTCTGGTACTGGCGGTTAGCCAAATACATTTTCTTGCCGGCAGATGTTTTTCTTCTTAAACTACAGACAATAATTGGCAAGCCCCCAAGGATTTGAACCCTGACCAAGTGGGTTGGAACCACACATGCTACCGTTACACCAAAGGCCTATGTACCGCGGCCGATTGACCGCATTTATTTAACGAACAAACTTTTCAATCTTCGTGTAAATATCTCTTTCACACTCGCACCAAAGTTCGTTCCACTCCATTGAGCACAAAGCACCAAGCAAACTCTTAGCACTTACCCTAAAGTTCTCGCCAACCAAATAAACAGGTTCGCTTATCTGCGTAGCGATATTTACAAACTCAACGGCATCCTTATTCGTTACAAGTTCTATTTTTACTCTCATTTCTATCCTTTCCTTTCCGTCAGAACCAATCAAGTTCTGGCATTAGATTGCCAAACAAGCCATCTTCTGGGTCTTGGCTATTTGCGTAGAAAGCACCCATACTATCACTATGACTCAAATCGGTCATAGCATATACTGCCGACTTGATACGAGCGTGGTCTATATCTCTTTGAGTTGGAATACGACCTGCCGCCCTAAACTCGGCTTTGATATCCGATAGATTATTAGCATAAGCTCTTTCAAAATCAAATTCATCTTGCGGATTACCCGCCGTGAACTGACCCAAACCTTGAATATATGCGGGCATGTTCATCATCCTTTCGTTGATTGTTATTGGTGCGTCCTCAGGGACTCGAACCCTGGACCTCACGATTAAGAGCCGCGAGCTCTACCAACTGAGCTAAAGACGCATTTGGAGCAAGTAGGGGTAGTCGAAACCCCGCCTAGTGCTTGGCAAGCACTCGTACTAGCCGCTATACTATACCTGCATATGTAAGTCAAGGCACTAAGTTACTCTGCGGATTCGAACCGCAAACTCCGAGTTTTTACGTCGGTATGTTACCAATTACACCAGACCGGGAGTAAGATTTGCTGTAAAAAGCCCAGTGGTCGTGCCTTATTAGAAAAGAAAGGAAATTTATGTATCAGGGCACTAACTGTTTCAATCAAAAAATGGTGATTAAATATAGTCTTTGTGGTTGCTGTATATGCCCTATTCTCAATAAAAAGTGTGTGTCTCGCTACTTCCAACGGCTAGCTACTTCCGAGGTTTCACTCAAACTCATACCAACCATCAAGGACATTCGTTGAGCGGCCGTGACTATATGCTCCGTTTTCAACGTTCGGCCATGTTTCTACTAACCTCTTTTCGTCAGGCGTCCGTGGTCAATATTCATTTGTTGGCACGGGATAATTGAATCGAACAATTATCTTGAAATTCGTAGTTTCACATTCTATCCATTAAACTAATCCCGCGTATGTATTTAATAGGCTGTTCATCTCACTCCATTTACCACTGCTGCTGGTATTCAAGACTATGCACAGTTGGACCCTCTACCATTTAGTGTAGCTCCCTCTATCGGTAAATGCACTTGTCTGCTTCGTGGCACCTATTTGATTTTAATAGGCTGGTTTGTAATTACGGCTCAATTTAACCCGTCTTCCGATTGAATGTTCGAGGGCACCTATTTATGTAATCAAGGCACCTTTTACGTTGCTCTCCCAACTGAGCTACTCCCGCACACAAGCGGGAGGCAGGGCTCGAACCTGCGACCTACGGCTTACCAGGCTGTTTTGATTGATGCTGACAGTGCCTTATAAAATTATTTCTTTCTCATTTTCTATAATAATTATAACAGAAATTTAATAGAAAATCAATTTTTTTAAGTCTTAAAAATGGCGGCCCCTCTGGGATTCGAACCCAGATCTGCACCTTCAGAGGGCGACTTATTGCTGATTTAGAGTCAGGTGTTCTACCATTAAACTAAGGGGCTCCATGATTAATTATAGTCCGAGGATTTCTCCGTTCAAACTTAGCCAAGACAACTCAATGATAGCATCATCAGTTGTTTTGTCAGCGGCCGCCTCTTTGAGAACATCAACGATTAGTTTGGCTTCGCCAGAGAAACCATCAATGAGAAACTCGTGATAGGCAATACCGCCCATATATTGTTGTCTTGTTGGACTCCAATACTTTACTTGTACTGGATGGGAGTAATAAAGTTCTTCCATAGGTGTTCCTCCATAGGAAGGATTGGTGTGCCATCGCGGGCTCGAACCGCGGACCCCGTGATTAATGGTGCTGACTACAAGGTTCGAACTTGCATTTGGATGCTGTTCTCGGTCTTGTTCGATACATCGATACTAGGCTTCCTATTTTGCCTCTTAAATTAAGCCAACAAGTCACGTGCTCTACCAACTGAGCTAATGGCACATAGCGACTTATTCAGCCGCGAGACTTCTACGCTTACGGAGAAGCTTCTTGATTATCTTTCCGTTCTCCTTGCCAGTGCGGGACTGAAGAAGTGCGATACGAGAGTCGATTGCGTTGATTTTTTGCTCGTTAGTCATAGTAATATATCCTTTCCTATTTTTATTATAAATGGTGCCTGAGGTCCGAGTTGAACGGACGACCCCTGGTTTTTCAGACCAGTGCTCTGACCACACAGTGAGCTACTCAGGCATATTTGGTGCGGATAGAGAGACTCGAACTCACACGAGCATTCGCCCACCAGACTCTCATTCTGGCTTGTCTACCTATTCCAACATATCCGCATATGTATGGTCGGGGATGTGGGACTTGAACCCACACGCACAAGACATATGGTCCTAAGCCATACGCGTCTGCCATTCCGCCAATCCCCGTGGTTGCCGGCACAGTGTTCATGACGCACTGACTTCTCGAGAAGATTCAACCGGCGGGTTTGGAAAACTTTCTAAATATTCTTTCGGTGTTTTCCGACCGTGCCCATCGCGTGGTATTACGGGCTTAGCGACCCACGCCAGCTTGGTAGGAGAGGACAGATTCGAACTGTCGACCACACGCTTATCAGACGTGTACTCTAACCGACTGAGCTACTCTCCTATGTAACAAGGCAGAAAAATATTGGAGCCGCATATGGCGAAGCTTTTGCTGTAATCTGCCTTATTGTTTTTTTGTTTCTCTTTGCTAACTTTCTATAATTATTATATCACAATTTTCACAGAAAGTCAAAATTCATCAATCCAAATCCCACCAAAACTCGGTAGTTCTGCGGTAATCATTGTATTGATAATACTCACCATACTGTTTCCAGTCTTGACGAACACGGCGGTTGGTGCGTTTTTTGAGGTCTTTTTGGTGTCTACTTCTCTTACTCTTTTTGTAATAGTAGCGAACACTGTAAGGAACTTCGGGACGTTTATAATAGATAAAACGTCCGTTGCCCCATTTCAATTCGCGTTCGATATATTGGTCGAGTGCTTCTTCGAAAGAGATTCCTTTTATACCGGCCGCCCACATAATATCATCGGTGTGTTCTCTAATGTCGCGAGGGTCGGGTTCGTCGGTGGTGAAATATACGTTGGAGTAATAGGTGCCGTGTGCGTCTACATCGTGCTCCAACTTGTTTTTGTAGCGTTCCTTGCGGAACCACTTGTGGTGTCTTTTCATTACACTACTCTCCTTTTACAAATTTGTTATAGATTTCGCATAATGATTACCTCCACTACTTTGTTATTTTGCGGCCGAGTCGGTTCCGTTAGAACCGGGGTTCGCCATAGTTCGTCCGTAAGGGGACGGCCGCAGAACTACAACGTATTGGAGTATCCGGTTGGACTCAAACCAACGATGGTAGGGTTGCAGCCTACTGCCTTAGTCAACTTGGCGACGGATACATGGTTGTTATCACTCTTTAAGGCTCTCTGATAACTGAACTACGAGAAGCTTCTCTTACCCGACTTACGAGCCGGCATTTCTGCGAGCAGAGCGTTCGCCTGTTTTACCACTTCTCAGGGACTCTGGCACCCGAGGTAGGATTCAAACCTACGGCTTACCGCTTAGAAGGCGGTTACTACTGTTCGCTGAGTTACTCGGGTATGTGGCGGAAGAAGTAGGTGTCGATCCCAATACCATCCCTGGTACCAACCGTTTTCAAGACGGTGTTGCGAGCCGTCGCAATTCATCTTCCATATATTGGTGCCCGATGACAGGTTCGAACTGCCGACCCCATGCTTGTAAGGCACGTGCTCTCCCAACTGAGCTAATCGGGCTTATCCAGGATTTTCTTTCGGTCTTAAAACCTATTGTAGAATTGGTTAACCCTGACAACCATTTGCCCACCCTAACCCCTTCACTTCCTACACCAAGCAAAGGTCTTCATCGGTAATCTCGTGCCAATTCACGTTAGCCGGGGTATCATATGCCGGCTCAGAGGGTTGGTATACCAACCAAGCAAGATTTGTGGGGTAAAGGACGGGACTTGAACCCGCAACAGCCGCACTCACAATGCGGAGCTCTACCGATTGAGCTACCTCCACCATATTTGTGAGCGTTTATACTCGGTAGCTCACTCCACTTCTGACCCTCCTTGGTCTTATACGGGCAAGGTCCCGCAGTATGCCGTTGGCTCACGATGACATACGATTCGTATCAGACCGTAGTACTCCAGCTTTCACTATCTGTATCTCAAGACTCCCGTCGCGGCGTCTGATAATCGCCTCCCCGCGTGTTTGGTGTTTTCTTAGGGTACACATGGCATCCATACACGGTTTCAAGCCACCCAGTGGATAAATTATTGTGTCCACCACGCCACATTGGAGGTCTCGGCCGGACTCGAACCGGCGACCTCTTCCTTACCAAGGAAGTGCACTACCTACTGTGCTACGAGACCATAGGGTCA
>JAEIGA010006350.1_pt1 | contig 17993 bp, 28 predicted proteins | sample 9270691 | NCBI WGS metagenome assembly JAEIGA01 (sample SAMN17057246, study PRJNA624740) | gut metagenome | biome: biome; isolation source: fecal sample | host: Bos grunniens | place: China: Xizang | collected 2019
AATAATAATCTATAATTAATTTCAGTAGGTACGGACTGTACCGAATTAACGCTCATGGAGACTTTAACCTCTGTTGCGTAATTCCGGTTTATCCGAAATTCCAATAAGTTTGGTCGTTGAAGTGAGAAGCTGATAACCTTTGGATTATCGGTAGGTCACATGCGGCAGTAGGTTATGATATATCAGCTTGTAACTACTAAAAACGGTCAGTTCCCTTTATCTGAGATTGAAGAGGGAACTGAGGTTCTCTCTCACGGCGAATGGAAAATCGCTCCTAAGCCTGTGAGGGGAATTTGTATCAAATGTCATTTCAGTTCATTACCTTCAACGTCTTTTGAAAAGAAATTTCTTTATAAAAAACGTGAACTTTATTGCAATCATCAACCGATACTTAATAAATTTGAATGTGATAAACCTGGTCTTTCTGTGAGGGGTTATTTACATGAAATCAGAAAGAATGATTCTAAAGCAATAAACATGGAATCATCTCAACTTTCTTACTGGTATCCTAGAGTTATTGATTTTTTAGGTAAGGTTGTATTTCCCAATATATCACAATCGAGAGATTGTTTTACAGTATACGAATCATATCCGAAACTTGAGGAACTTTCAGGTAATGAACTTTCGGAAAGAAATCTTGAATATTATCTGGAAGGGATGCTTAGAAAGAAAATGCTATGGCTTTACAACAGTTTCATTTCTTTGTCTTCAACGCTCGATGAGTCGGATAAAATGGTATTGAGGCTTCTTGATATTGATGTTCTTAAAAATAATAAGGGTTTTTATGCTTCTAATCCGGTTCAACTGCTGAATCATATTAAAGATGATTATAATAAAAATCGTCTTACTGAAGATATGGTTCGGATTTTATTAACTAAAAGCTATGAACTTCCTCAGTATACGCCAGGTTATAAAATTGAAAATCGTGAAGAATGTGAAGATTGGATGTTACCGAATATTAATCCAGATATTAACTGTTTAAGTCCTTATGAGTGGGAATATTTCGATAAGGATTATAATCCTCAGGTTAAGAAGTATATTAAAACTGTTGAATTTGATAGTTTAGGTAAACATTATAAAAATCAGTATAAAAAAAATAATTTATGGGAAAAATTTGTTTTAAATGAAAATTTCGCATTAAAGTGAATGCATTATATTATGTAGGATTGCTATTTATTATATAATTTTATATGAAAAGACATATTTTAAGTACGATGCTCAACTCAATGAAAGTTGATAAAGTAAATAAAAAATTTGAAATAACTAATAAACTTCCAAAGAAAGAATCGACAGATGAACGGTCTGAGAAAGCAGAAAATAAATCTGAAGAAAAAGATAATGTTTTAAGTATAAATACAAATCCTGATTTGAGACCTTACACTCCAAAAAGAGCATATGAGGATTATGTCTTGGTCGAAGAGGATAATGTTGTAGAAAGTAGGAAAGAGAAGAATGAATAATGATGAGCGATGGACACTTTTAGCTTCTGTAATGCCTGATGGAATTGACGTTCAGTCTGATGGAGATGAAGCTACAGTCAAAGACAATTCAGGAAATGAAGTTAAAATCATTTACAATGATGCTGATAATTCATACATTATTAATGGCAAAACAATTCATTTTGAGAACACAAATGATGAGTTTATAAACACAATCATGGTTCCTTACATTTTACAGGAACTTGATGGTGAAAGGAGGATTTGAAGTGAAAAGACATATTTTTTCAAAAGTTCTTAGCAAAGAGGACAACGGCTATGCTGCCAAAGATGCTATTGAAACAATCCGCAAAGGAATTGATAAATTGAGTCCTTTGGTTGAGGATTCTGATAAAGAAAAATTGGAAGAATTCGACCATTGGCTTTCTGAATTGGAAAAATAATTTTTAAAGCCACTTTCAAAAAAAAGTGGCTTTTTTTGTCAAAAAAAATACTTTACAAAGTTTTTATTCTGTGTTACATTATATTCATAGGGCAACGTAGTTGCTTAATAATTTTTATTAAAAGGTAGGTATCACTTATGACTATCGTTAAAATCACAGATATTGAAAAGAAATTCACAGAACTTGTTAATGAGAGACTCGTTCAAGGTTATCACGTTTATTTTTATTCAGGTTCGCAGGGTGAGCAGTTTAAGATTTGTCTCACAAAAGACGATAAAAACATCAGAATGATTTATGTTATTGAAAAACATGAGTATGTTAATAACGAATCAATTGATACTATTTCAATTATTGAAGAAGAATTCAACGTCAGCAAGCGTGGAACAATGTGGTTTGGAAAAGGTCAACTCATTCAGGAGACAAAATGGTTCATCTACGGTAGATATCATGCAGATGTTTATGTCCAGCATGAAGATGAACTTAAAGAACTTGAATCAATTCAGCACGAGCGATGTGATAACCGCTTTGCGGTCAAAGCGTCTAAGGAGTATGCTAAACTTGAACGCTCACCGAAGAACGTTAAAATCGCTCTCAAGCTTGTCCAGAAACAGAAAGGTTTTAAATCAGCTACTGCAAAATCCATTATGGAAATCAAACGAAACGTCAATATGAAACGTTATGAAATTACTGTAAACCGTGGTAGAGGAAATGATTATGTGTTCATTAAAATGTAGTCTTAAAAACTCCGCTTCAAAGCGAAGTCTATTATGGAGTTGTTATGTTACAGATTAGAGAAGTACCGGATTATACAAAGTCAAGAATCAAGTCATACAATTTTCTGATTGATTCACTTTCTGATTTTCCTGATTCTAAGGAATGGTTTGTAAGAAAGTCAAACGAATTGTATCTTGATGTGTTTGAGGATAGAAAGACAATCTCAGAATTAAGAATAGGAATAGTTTCAAAGCCTGTTGATGATTCCCTTAGAAACGTTGAGAAAGCTATGAACAATGCAATCTCATTTTTCCGTGACTATAAGATAATCAAAGGATTTTAGCTATGGCTGGTGAACTGTTTTTCACAGGTCCGAAATACGACCCTCACTTAACGTCAATCATGAAACTTCTTCTTTCAAGATTAAAGAACAAAAATCCTAAGCCTGATTCAAAGGTTTACATGAAAAACGCTGCTTTTGTTCAGGAAATCTATGATGGCAAGTTTCTTCACAGACAGTTTGATATGACGAGAAAAGATTTCTTTTACGAAGGAACTTTTGAATACATCAAATTGTGCAAAGGTAACTGGACTGAAGTGAGAAACATTATTATTCAATCATTGGATAATCTTGAACTTGCAAAGAAAAAGGAATATTTACCGTTCAACAAGAAATTTATTGAATCGATTACATTCTCAACTTTCTTCGACTGTTTTGACGTAAAGGCTCAGGGAACAAGTTCCATGTTCTTAAATCTTGTAAATCCACCGAACAAAACCGTAGCTTATACTTCTAAACTTACTGTTGAGAAATTGAAGAAGGAATGCCTGTCGTCACTTGTTCCTGTTGGTGAAAAAATAAGCAGAAGGTATTTCAAGGATTCTGATGAACTTTCATTCTGGTATAACATACTTGACATGTCAGTGTGGTTGAGGAACTTCAAGAATACATTCCCTGATGTTTACGGTGAATTCATTATGAACTGTGAACAAGGTAATCCACTTGAAGATTATTACAAATATCTTTTCAACTACCTTAAAAGCAGACAGGGTGACAATGTTATAATCCAGCCGATTTACTTTAAGAAGAATCAGATTGGCTATCATAAATTAAGTTTTCAATTTCTGAACTGGCTTAAAAATGGAATTGAAAGAAATAAATTCTCAATGCTTAAAAACCTTCCGAAAAGTATTGATAATTATTGTGACGAGGATTCTTTTGTGATTGAAAAGATAAAGAAGCAAAAGAAGGCTGAAAAGGTTAAAGAAGTTGTTGATTTTGAAGATTTGCCGGTGTTCTAAAAGATTACATAAACTGGAAGCGAGATTTTCACATTAATTAAGTTGAAACTTTCACAAAAGAGACATTTCCTCTCTTGTGAAAGTGACAACCAGAATTTCAATTCTTCATATTATTCACTTATTTGAATTAAGGAATTCATCAACTTTTCTTTTTAATTCTGTTTTCTGTTCTTCAGAAGCAGGCTCTCCACCTGGAATTAAGATGTTCTGAAAATCAGTGAAATCGAAATTATCACCCACACCCAGATTTTCCAATGCGTAGGAATTATTTCTAACGAAGTTTGAAATTTCTTCAACATCTTTTTGCTTCAGTTCGATGTTGAGATTTTTCTTTTTAATGACGTTTCCATTCAAGTCCATTGGTGCCCAATCTCTCGAATCTGTCACACTATTGTTTTGTTTAAATTTAATTCGTTTCCAATGACCGCTATTTTTGTAGGTTTCACCGTCATCAATATATAGTGGAACTTTAAGAAGGCTTCTTTTTGGAAGAAGTCTAGCCATTGAGAAAATCTCATCATTTTCTTTTGAAATGAGATTTAAGACTTTGCTAAAAACATATCTTTTCATATTTTTCTCCTTAAAAAAGAAAAACCTTCTGTGAAAGATACTTGGTTGATGAGACCATGCTGCAACTCGCACGCAGCAAAAAAAAGTACCTTTCACGGAAGGTTCTAAAATTTTGCGAGTAATGTCAAATGTAAGTTCATCACGCTTACATTTGACATTATAACACAATGTGAAAATCTTGTAAAGTTATTTAATGTTTCTTTCCTTAGCCATTTTATTTAATTTTGGACTGTCTGGAAATTTTTCCAAATAATATTCAATTTCTTCATCTGTCATTGTGTTGTCCCAAGCATCAATTGCTTTTACTGTCTCGAATGCTACGGCTGCAACAATGACAATGAGTCCGATGATTGCTAAAATTGTTTCTTTAGTTGATTTTTTCATAAGAAAATCTCCTTTTTTTAATATTTATTATTTAGCAACTACGTTGCCTTATGAATATAATGTAACATAGAATAAAAAGTTTGTAAAGTGGTTTTCTTGAAAATTCTATTATTTAATGATATGGATATGAAAGCAAAACTTCAAGAACTTAATATTAAAAAGGATTCGTGGAATTCCCTTCTTGAAGACAGAATTAAAAGAAATGAAGAACTGACTAAAGAATTGCTTCTTACTCAGGACAGTCAGATGTTTGTTCAGGGTGTTGCAGAATCAGTTCAATCTCAATTGTCAAGTAAGATAGATTCTATTGTCAATCTTGGACTTGTTACAATGTTTCCGGAATACACTTTTGAAATGAAGTATGTTCCGAGCAGAGGAAAAACTGAAGTACAGTTTATTTTTAAAGAGGGTGAATTTGTAATAGACCCAATGTCTCAGGTGGGTGGAGGACTTGTTGATGTAGCCGCTTTCTTGTTGCGAATTGCAGTCTATTCAATTTCAAATGTGAACAATACGCTTGTCTTTGATGAACCTGGAAAATTTATTTCTGCGGGTTTAAGGCAAAAGTTCAGTGAGGTTCTGAAAATTCTTTCTGAACGATTGAATCTGCAAATCCTGGAAGTTACTCATGTCCGGGAATTTGCAGAAAATTCCGATAAGAAAATTTTAATAAAGAAAACAAATAAAATAAGTGAGGTTGTTGAAAATGAATAATGTTGATGTGAAAATCAAATTGATTGACGGTGGAAAAATACCTGAGTACAAGACTGATGGTTCAGCGTGTGCCGATTGCTATGTCAATCTTGCAGCCGATGAAATTAATCTTCCGCCTATGTCTTCAGCGTTGATTGGACTTGGATTCGCACTTGAAATTCCTGAAGGATATGAGGTTGTGATTGAACCGAGAAGTTCTTTTGCTCATAAATACAAAGGACTTGTAATTCATGGCGAAATTGATTCTGACTACAGGGGTCAACTGATGGCAAACGTATTTAATTTGAATACGGCTAATTCGTTGCCTATTAAAAATGGAGAGCGTATTTGTCAGATTAAAATCCAACCTGTCTGGCATATGAATTTCAAAGAAGTTCGGGAACTTTCTGAAACTGAACGTGGTGAAGGTTCTTTTGGCTCTACTGGTCGAAATTGAAGGTGCTAATATGGGAAAGTCTAAAGATACTAGATATCGAATTATCGGTAATAAACATAGGGCGATGTCTCGCTGGTATATGATTTATTACAGAACTCATCATACTGATGAAAATAAAAATAGGTTTTATAAAAATGTTGAGTTTGATTTGGATAAAGATGAATTTATCGAATGGTTTATGGAACATGATTTTGAAGGTGCGTCTGTAGACCGTATAGATAACAGTAAAGGTTATACTATGGATAATATTCAACTTATACTTTTAGATGAAAATATCCGAAAAGATAAAATTAAAGCTAAAGATGGATGGTGTGTATGTTTTTCTTGTAAGCAAAGAAAAAAGTTAGAATTTTTTTCAAAGGATAAAAGGCGAATAAATGGTCATAGTACAATATGTAAAGAATGTGATAATAAGCGTAAAAGAGTAAGGAGTGTTTGAAATAATGCGTGACTACAAAGTTTCTTGGAAAACGAGCAGAGAACAGAAATGTGCTTTTGTCTCAGCTAAAAATCAAGGAGAGGCTATCATTCAAGTTTTGAATCATCTTTCTATTGTCAATGGTGGAGAGGAAAAAATGCTTCCTTGTACAATTAAGGTGGAGCGTTGGAATGTTTAATAAGATTGAACTTAAAAATTTTCAGTCTCATAAACACACAGTCATTGAACTTTCTAATGGAATAAATGTTCTTTGCGGTGAATCTGATAACGGTAAGTCAGCCGTTATCCGTGCCGTCAGATGGGTTTATGAGAATAGACCTCTTGGTGTAGATAAGCTGAATTCTCACTGGAATAAAAACTTCAAGGAAGAAATGTCAGTGACGTTGTGGCTCAATGAAAATACTTACATCAAGAGGATTCGTTCAAAAGAAAGAAACGGTTATGACATTTTCAAGGACGGCAACATTATAAATCTTGATGCCACAGGAACAGATGTACCTCAGCAAGTCAAAGATTTGTTGAACATGTCTGATGTAAATTTTCAATTTCAGCTTGATTCACCTTATTTACTTTCAATGTCTTCGGGTGAAGCATCGAAATACTTGAATAGAATAATTCATCTTGATTCAATTGATTCAATTCTTTCTGTTGCGGATTCACATAAAAGACAGATTGTGTCTGAGCAGAAAGTTGTCGAGAAGGATATAAAGGAATACAAGGATAAAATCAATTCGTTAAATTGGCTTGATGAAGCTAATGCGATGCAAAAGAGAATTGACAAGTATGATGAACTTCTTGATAAAAATGAAGCTGAACAAATCACAATTGTTAAACAGATTGCAGCCTATGAAGAAAACAGGGATTGTCAGGTTGATTTGACTGAACAGAAAAAACTTGTTGAGGAAATCGAAAGCATTGAAATTCCTGACTTCTCTATTATTGAAAGACAGGTTAAGCAGTATGTGGACTGTAAAGATTCTTTTGTTGATTTGACTGAGCAGAAGAAATTGATTGAGGAAATTGAAAACATCGAATTGCCTGATTGTTCTTCTCTGGAAAAATCAATAAACGATTTTATGAAACTTGATGTGGAAGTTAAGTTCATTAGTGATAAACTTACTGAATGTGAGAGTTTACTTCCAGATACATGTCCTTATTGTAACCAACCTTTGAATAAGGAGCATCTGAATGTTCAAAAATGAACTTAACGGTTTCAAAAAGAAAGTCGAAGATGAAATAGAATCATTCTTTGATATGACACCGGAGGAAGTGTCTAATGAAATCGTTTCGATGAAAGAGGAATACGGAAAGTTTTTAGACCTTGATAATGACACCTACAGAGATGTTTTCATTAAGGAACATAAAGACATTCTGATGAAGTACAAAACGCTTGTTTATTTTGATGGCATTTATAAAAGGCTGTTGGACATAGAAAAATTTTGCGAGGAGATTTGCAATGACTGAAATGGAATTTACAAGAATTAAAAATCAGATTAAGGAACTGGAAACAAAATCAGCTGAATCCAAAGGTAGGATGAAGGCTATTCAGGATGAATGGCTTTCTCAGTACGGATTCAGTGATTTGGAGTCAGCCAAAAAGAAACTTGAAGAACTGAAGGCTGACGCTGAGGCAAAGAAACAGAAGCGTGATGAGATGATGAATAAACTTGAAACATCATTCGACTGGAACAAATTCTAAGGGTATTGAAATGAAGAATTTAATAACGTCAGACTGGCATTTGAGAAGTACAGTTCCTTCATGTGTTGAAGCCACTCCTACAGAATGGATGGACATTCAAAGAAATGCCCTTGCAAAGATTATTGAAATTGCAGTTGAACACAAAGTTAAGGGTATCTATCAATGCGGAGATATTTTTCACAGTGAAATTGCCACATCGTTTGAATGTGTTCAAATGGTTCAGGATTTTGCTGAATCCTGTGAATTAAAAGGAATTGATTTCTTCATTCTTGCTGGAAATCATGATGAAAAATACCACTCCACATCAAACATCTGTCGTTCTGCAATCGGTATTCTTTTTAAGTCGAAATACATAAAAGATATGAGCGATATGGATTTTTCTGAAATCAAAGGCTGTAATTTTGACGTTGAAGATTATGGTGACGTTGAAAACATCGCAAAGCATGTTCTTTGTATTCCTGAAGAACAGAAACCTGATTTTGTTGAATGTGAGACACCTCAGACATTGTTGGAGAAATTTCCTTCGGCAAAAAGAATCTTTCTCGGTGATTATCACAGGAAATTTGCTTATACTGAAAACGGAAGGTTTGTAATCAATCCTGGTTGTCTTACAAAACAGGCAGCTGATTTTGAAGATTATGAAACCGGAGTATTTGTTTTCGATTTTGATGCTGATGATGTTAAATGGTGTCCTGTAAACATTCCTCAGAAATTTGTAAAGAACGCCGTTAAAAAATCAGATAAGACGGTCGATGATTTCATTAACGGCATAAAGAAAGAATCAATTACGCTTGATTTTATTTCTACTTTGAAGAAAGAATCTGAATCACAGAAAAAGAACATTAAGGAAAAAGTTGATTCGTGGATTGAGGAGATTGGACAATGATTCCCGAACCTTGTGAATTGAAGTCAGGACTTGTGAAACAGATTTGTCGGTGTGGGTGCGAAGGCTGTTATTATGAAAACGAAAAGAAATGTCCACATGACAAATGCTCTACTCCTGAAGAAGAATTTATCTTTATCAGTTCAAAGGCAAAATCTATAATTAAAAGTGTTGAAGTTAAGAAAGTTGAAACAAAAACGCAAGTTAAAAAAGTCAAGCCTTTGTTTTAATGGGGAGAAAGAATGTTTATGAATGAAATTGCAAGAACACTTTTAGCAAATTTGAAGTCTAAGGGTTGGACAAGTAGGGTTATCGTTATTGGAAAGAAATCAGTTTCGTTTACTTATGAGCAGCCTTTTGAACATAAAGAGTGTTTTGAATTTCTTGAATCCATTCTTAAAGGGAATATTGATTCCCTTATTCTCCATGAAACTTCATTTGAAGTCACACTTAAAGATTGAAAAAGTTGGAACCGTTGGGTTCCGCTAATTATAAAAAAGGAGGAATTCAATGGCAAGAGAATTCTTCAATTTCGGAAATGCTGATAATTATCAGCCAAAACCATTTGTTCTGAAACACAATCAGAACGCTGAAGGTCATTATGAGGATTTTGATTTTTCTTCAACAATGACGTTGCTGACAGTTAAAGGTTATGATGCTAAAGGTGAACGAAAAATCGTCACAGTTGGTGTTAAACGTGCAAAAGACTTTAATTTTGATGCAATGTATGAGATTGCAAAAAAATCATTGAAGAAAAAGCCGAAGTTCAATTCTGATGCTTATCAAAAGAAGTCAAAGAAAGAACGAAAAAGACCGCAGTATTAATCTTATATAATTAAAAACAATGGGTGTACAGGAATTTGCAACCCACGAATGATTCGTGAATAAGTTCCTAATGGGGATAGTCGTTTCCTACTTTTTCCTCTCTAAACAAAAAGGAAACGATTTTACAATAAACTGAACGAGAAAGATGCGACTTCTAAGGCTTTCATAGTCGTCATTCTTCGCCCAGTTTCAGTAGGTACGAGACTGTGCCGAATTAATGCTCACCTTAGCGACCGGTGATTGGTCGTTGAAGTGAGAAGCTGATTCCATTCAGGAATTGGTAAGTCAATTTTTGCCTGCCAGCGTGTGAAGGGAAGAATGATTCTTGTTCGACAAGAATGTGTCGTTTGCGAAAACTCCTTAAAGCAAAGAATATCGGGAAGGGTGCTGGCAGGCTTTCTTTTTTTTCTAAACTCCAATTAAATAATATTGTATATGATGGAAATCGTTGAAAATAATGTTGATGTAACGGATAAAAATCCAGAATTGACGGTCTCTGAAAACAAGGACATTATTGACTTGTCCATTCAGATGATAATAGACGAATTCAATTACCTCGAAATTTTCTCTTAATAGGAGTTTAGATAATGATACGATTAAATAGAAATCCATTTGAAGGCAGTGCAGTTAAAGTAAACATTTCGTTCCGTGATTCATTCGGTGCATATTATGTGCCTTCAGAACTTACCTACACTTTTCTTGCTTTGAATGAAGATGAAGAATCTTGGAGTGTTGTAGGTGATTACTATAAAGTTAAACTTGAACCTGCAAGTTCTGTAAATCTTACAATCCCTGACGTTAAGATTATTGAAGGAACAAAACTTCAAAGGAAAATCATCATTGAATGGTCAGGCTATGTTGACGGAGAATATACTGATTTTAAAGATGAAGTAAATTTTGATGTTGAACCGATGCCTTATATCACGGATTTGCCTCCTGACCCTGAGCCGTCAGAAGTTTACATTGAAATCACAGATGTTTCATTGCAAGTCGGAAGCCTCTCAACTGCTCCTGTAATCCCTGTGTTTAAAGTGCGAACTTCACTTCCTGTTATTCTTACTGATGCTTTGATTCAGGTTAAAGATGAATCAGGCAATACAATCAATTGTAACACAACGATTGATTCGACATACACTTTGCTGACTATCGTACCTGAGAGACGTCTTGAATTTACAACACCTTATTCACTCTTTATTGACAATCTCAAATGCAAGATTGGTGAATATGTTCTTAAAGAGCCTTTTATTGCTAATTTTGTTACAGAATTCTCGTCTAATTTTCTTGAGATGGATAAAGAAGTTGCGGTTTCGGAAAATGGTGTAACTGATATTGTTCCTTCATCGGGATATGATGGGATTGCTAATGTCATTCTTACAACTGCAATTCCTATTCAGGATGAGAAAACTGTTGAAGTTGAAACACATTCTTCTTTTGACGTGGAACCTGATGACGGTTTTACGGCTATGAAAAAAATTCACATTGATGTAAATCTACCTATTCAGAGAGATAAAGAAGAAACGGTTTACGCTAATGGAACTTATGTTATAGCACCTGATGGTGATTACACTTCAATGCTTGATGCAACTGTGCATGTAAGCATTCCTGTTGACGGAGTGAAGGAAATTGAAGCCGATGAAAACGGAGTTTACAACATTCGACCAGATGTCGGTAAGTCGTATATGGAAGGTGCAAAGGTTACAGTAAATGTTCCGATTCAAGAGGAAAAAGATGTCGTTGTATCTTCTGATGGAACTGTTGAAATTGTTCCTGACACAGGATTCACGGCTATTAAGAAAGTGAATTTAACCGTTGCCACTGGTGGAACTGTTGCATTATATGCTTATGGTAATCAAACTGGAGATATTGTATTCTATGTTCCAAAAAGAATCGTTTCTACAGGAGTATATCAGATTCTTGCAATTCCGTCACTTACAGTGGATGAAGGATTTAAGAATTATACTGTTTATCGTAATGGAACAGATATCGAGTTTGAATATAATGGTGTGACACAAAGTATTGCCAGAGATTCGTCAAAAGATATCATGCGTTGAAATTAATTCTAAAATTAATTGTCCACTTCATAACTGAAGTGGATTTTTTTTTTTGAAAAAATTAAATATTTCAATATAAAAGAATTTTTGAAAATGGAGGAAACCACATGTTTTCTATTGATAATGATTTTATGGACGAAGGCGTACTTTCAGCAAAGACAAAGAGATACGCTCTGACAATTGATTATTATTGCAACAACGGGCAGACAAAATCAGTTAAATATGCAAGTTCAGCTGATTATGATGAAGCCATTGCAAAACTTGAAGAATCTTTTGTACTTGTAAATGATACTTTCTATCTGATGTCTCAGATTGAGATTGTTTATCGTAATGCACTTACTCTTGAATTCACCCTTGCTGGTGGAAAGAAAGTAAAGGAGACTTATTCAAGTATTTCTGACCTTGAAGCCGTTCTTGAACTTTTTGATTCATCATTCCTCAATCTTAAAACTCGCAAGTGGTATAACGGAAAACGAATTAACATTTCAAATGCCGTTCCTGCAACATTGACCATTACATACGTCTTTGACGGTAACGAACGAATTACAAAGACATATGATTCTCAGGCTGATTATGATGAAGCTATTGAGAAACTTAACGGTATTGGTAACGGAACAGGCGGTGGTGGCGGAGCACGAACTGCCGCACCAAAATTCACACCTGCTGCTGGTAAAGTTGCTGAGGGTACAGCAGTTACAATTTCTTGTGATACAGCCGGAGCAACAATTCATTACACAACTGACGGAACTGTTCCTGATTTGAATTCACCTGTTTATGCACCGGGTACAGAGATTACCGTTCCTGAAGACGGAATTACAATTAAAGCATGTGCCGTTATTCTCGGACTTGCTACATCGAGGGTATCAGTGGCACAGTATTACACATCAGATTTCCAGAAACCGTACTATAAAGGATGGTGGGGCAACGTTGATGACCCGCTTACGGCTTTGACAAAAGCAGACCTTAAGGGATTGAAGAATCTTGAACAGGCTGAAGCTACAAAAGCAGATTCACCTAATCCGAACATTTACACATTCCCGGATTCACTTTATCCAAATGGTGGACGAATTGTATGGGCATATCCTGCTGAATTCGGTGAAATCAATTACTTCACAGACGGTCTCGGAAAGCACAACATTGCAGATTCTTATACAAAACAGACGCTTACAATTGGTGAAGTTCCATATTTCATCTATGTTCTTACTGACCCGATTGCACCGGACGCTGGTGATGAATATCCTGTAGTATTCACACAGGCTTAATGATAAGGAGACAAAATCATGGCAGTAGCACTTGGTGATAACCTGAATTATAAAGGTAAAAAACCTGATTTTGTCCGCCAGCAGTATGATACTCTGGAGGCTTTGACACTTGTAAACGACAATCAAATGCCTCCGATGTATCTTGCATATTGTCTTGAAACTCAGAAAGTTTATCTTTACAACAAAAACAACGAACCCGATTTGATTCTTGGAAAATTCCGTGAATTTGAATCGGGAAACGGTAGTGGCAGTCAAGTTGAGGTCATGCCTGCCGCTACATCATCTGAATACGGCAAGGTGTATCAGTACATCGGAGAGACTACGACCTCATTTACTCAAGGTTATTTTTACATCTGCCGTTTTGAAGAAGATGAATATTTCTGGGAACAACTGGCTACAGGTTCAGTGAGAAGAATTACTGATGCTGAAATTGATGAACTTTTTGAGAATTTGTGAGGTGTTGTAAATGAGTGAAAGATTTCTTGATTATGAAGGTCTTGCAAGAGTTCTCAGAAAGACATTTGATAGGTTTACATCTTACCATGCAATTTCTTTCAAAGGTAATGTCGATACAATAAGTACACTTCCGCCTTTAAGTACTATTGAGGAAGGATGGATGTACAATATTCGTCATGGTGGAATTACTACCGATGATTTTATTGAAGGTCCAGGTCAGCTTCTTTCAGACGGTGAATCTGTTGTTTCTGTGAATGTAGGAACGATTGATGAACCGATATTTAAATGGGATGCCGTGGGTGGTATCTTCGATATTTCAGACCGTCTTCAATTTGGAATAGAATTTCCTGCGTCTGCACAAATAGGAGACCCTTTTCTTTATCTTGGTGATACGATTTATGACTACATTCTTCTTACACCTTCTGGAACGGAAAATCCAAAAGAACTTGGATGGTGGGAATATAACGTTGCTGAAGATAGATATGTTCCTTCAGAAGATGATGTTGTTGAGCCTTTAAAAGAATATTACAAACAAGTTGTAAAATATAATACATGCGTTGTTTATGTATACAGTATTGGTAATATCTGGGCACCTCAACCGTATGGTGGAGACACTGTTTCTTCGATAGATAATGATGCAATTAAAGCATTGTTTAATTAAATATTAATTAAAAGGAATGAGATATGGCAATTAACGTTTCTGATAACCTTAATTATAAGGGTACTAAGCCTGATTTTGTAAGACAGCAGTACGCTACGAAAGCTGATATGAAGGCTGTCGTAGACACTCAACTTCCACGACTTTATTTCGGATGGTGTCTTGAAGATGAGAAACTGTACCTTTACAATAAGGGTAATCCTGTTGATGAAGAACTTGGAAAATGGCGTTTGTTTACATCGGAAAACGCATTTCAAGTAACTGAAATGCCTGTAGCATCTGCCATTTATGACGGACAGTGCTTACAGTATCTCGGTGAAACTACCGTGGATTATGAACACGGTTACATGTATGAATGTATTCTTAATTCTGAGACAGGAAATTATGAGTGGAAATCTCTTAATTTTGGTGGTGAAGTTGAATCGATTCCTGCAGAAGACATTGAGAATCTTTTCGACTAAATTATAAAAATTCAAAGCTAGAAAGGAGAAGTAATATGGCTGAGAAAAAATACCTGGACTTGGATGGATTGACCCAGTTCAAAGCCCTTTGTGATGAGGCTTATGCAATCAATGGTGCCCTTGTATTCAAAGGTACAGTAGCTACAATTTCAGCACTTCCTACAGTCGCTGGTTGTTCTGTTGGTGATATGTACAATGTCACAACTGGTGGTCAGACAACAGCCGACTTCGTTGAGGGTGCCGGACAGGTACTTGATGACGGTGAGAACGTTGTTTGTGTTGAGGTTGATGATGGTGCTGGTGGAACAGTCAATAAGTGGGATATCCTCGGTGGTGTTCTTGATGTAAGCAATAAACTTACATTCGGTTCTGCTATGCCAGCAGCTCCTGAGGATGGAGATACATTCCTTTACCTCGGTGATACAAGTTACATCTACACACCTGTTGTTGACCCAGACCCAGCAGCAAATCCTGTTGCAGAAGGTTGGTATGTTTCTGATGGAGCAGGCGGATATGAGCCGACTGTTGATACAGAGATTCAGTCTGGTACAACTTATTACACACGTGCTGAGGAGTTTGTTAAGGGTGTAATCTATGTTTACTCTTCATCTGCAACTTCTTGGATTGCACAGTCAAGCGGTGACCAGTTTACACCAATTACAACTGCTGAAATCAACGCTTTGTTCGCTTAATTAATAAGCCTATCTCGGATAAACCCGTTTCTTAATTGAGACGGGTTTTTATTAAATGATTTAACGAATCTTAAAATAAGGAGATTTAATATGGTAAAACAGTATCTTGACTATGCTGGTCTTACCGAGTTGGTAGCAAAGATTAAAGAACTTGTTACCGATGCTGGTCACATTGTTTTCAAGGGTGCAGTTGCTGATGTAGCACACCTTCCAACTCTTGATTCCACTCAGGAAGTTGGTTTCATGTACACAATCCTTGCTGAGGGTCAGACAACGGCTGACTTCACAGATGGTGCTGGTCTTTTCATTGCTGCTAACTCAGAAGTTGCAGTAGTTGAAGTTGATGTTTCAGGAACACCAACAAAGAAATGGGTTCTTCTTGGACCAATCTTTGATGTCGCTGACAAATTGACATTTGGTTTGACAATGCCTGCTTCGCCTGCTGACGGTGATACCTTCTTGTATCTTGGTGATACGACTTATGTCTACACACCAGTTACGCCAGAGGGAACCGAAGACCCTGCTGCTCTCGGCTGGTATCATTCAACAGATGGTGAGACTTGGACTGCCGCTACAGAGCACACACCTGATACAACAACTTATCAGTACGCTACACGTGCTGAACAGTATGTTCAGGGAGTCATCTATGTTTATGATGATACTACTTCTGCTTGGGTTGCAAAAACCGCAGGTGACACTATCGAAGGTATCCCGGTTTCCGCTGTTGATGCTCTCTTTGACTAATTCTTGGTCTTGAACAGTCAAAAGCCTACTCATTTAGGAGTAGGCTTTTTTTATTAAATATTAATTAGAGGGTAGATACATGAAAAAGTATTTGGATTTGTCAGGGTTATCAGTCTTTCTTCAAAAGTTGCGTGCTGAGAGACCTGTTATTGAATTGACTAGTGCCGAGTATCATACTCTTGAGGAAGCAGGAATGGTTGACCCCAAGGCCCTTTATTTTATTACTGATTCCGATGTACCAGGTCGAAATCCTGATACAGCCATGTCCTCTACTTCTACAAACACTGTACAAAATAAAGTAATCAAGGCTTATGTTGATAGTCATAGTGGTGGCGGAACTGTTGATACAGAGATGTCTGATAGTTCAGAAAACGCTGTACAAAATAAAGTAATCAAAGCTTATGTAGATGCTCAAAAAGTAACTGTTGATGCTTCTGTATCATCTACATCAACTAACCCCGTTCAAAATAAAGTCATTAAAAAATATGTGGATGACAATATTCCGAGTGTTCCAGAGGTTGATACAGCCATGTCATCAAGCTCCACTAATCCAGTTCAGAATAAGGCTATTAAGGACTATATTGACAGTCAAATACAGACTTTACGAACAGAACTTGTTTCTATGATAAATTCTATCACGGATGTCGTGGCTTCTGATTCTGCTCCAACTGACACTTCTAAAGTCTGGATTGATACCGGAGTATAATTTATGCAAGTAAAAGTATGGGATAAGACACAGCGTCAATGGGTTATCGGTAAGCCAAAAGTCTATAAAAATGGCTCATGGGTAGACGCCACTGTTAAGCAATATAAAAATTCTAGTTGGCAGACCAAAACTGTTTATAAACTACCTAATTATTCTGATGCCCCTCAGGAAATTGAATATGGTTGGGGATATACTTTATTAAGTAGCGATGCTCAGCGTGAATGTTATAGAAGACTTGTGAACGCTTGGATATATTCCGACAAGTACGGGTCTTACTACTACACGAATTTTACAGACGGCAACCGCTATCAAGTTGCAAATGTAGTCGGAACATATTTAACGGCAACAGGTCTCAAAGTTTATTTAGGTGATTTAAGCCTATCTATTGTCGATTTCCCGACTGTATTTAATGCCGTCAGACAGGATATGGTTGGTGGTGTGTATAAGTTTTATTTTGATGACATGTCTGTAAATTACCTATTCTCTGTTTCCGGGTTGAATGTAAATTATGCCTATCTTCCTTATTATGACTGGTCTAGTCAGAAATCAAAATTGAGTAATATGCAGAATGCTGTTGATGAAGTAAATGCTTTAATAAAATACTATTACGATATTGATTTTGTCGACCAGAAGTTTGCATTAAATTTGACAAGACTAACTTCTATTCAAAAAAGAAATGTTGTTAAAGTTATACACGATTATCTTGTTCGTCATAACATTTATGGTTCATCCACCACGCCTTATACTGGCAATCAAATCGCGTGGTCAGCATTATCTAATCACATAACAGAGCCAGTCTGTGCTGGTTATGCAAGAGCATTTTCTTATTTGTGTATGATTTGGGGTATTACATCTTTAATTATTCCTGGTCATGTTGAGCATGATGACAGTACTGAAAACCACATGTGGAATGTAGTTTCATATACTCAGAAGAAACCTTCTCAATGTATATTGTCTTCCGAATGGTCAGAAATGGATGTCACATGGGACGACCCTACGTTTAGTGACCAAGATGATAGTGAACATTATACACCTTATCCGGATTATATTCGATGGAAGTATTTTAATGTATTGACCTCCTGGCTCGAAGGTTCTTCAAGTAATAAACCTCACATGAG
>JAEIGA010006351.1_pt1 | contig 17991 bp, 10 predicted proteins | sample 9270691 | NCBI WGS metagenome assembly JAEIGA01 (sample SAMN17057246, study PRJNA624740) | gut metagenome | biome: biome; isolation source: fecal sample | host: Bos grunniens | place: China: Xizang | collected 2019
AGAACCCGACAGTCCCATCATGGGCTTGCACCTCGAAGGTCCTTACTTCAACATGAAAATGGCTGGTGCGCAAATCCCCGAATGGATTAAGGCGCCCGTGAAGGAAGAATATGAACACATCCTTGGTCTCACAAAGTGCCTTAAACGCTGGGATGCTGCACCTGAACTCGAAGGTTCAGTTGATTTTATCAAGGCATGTCGTGCACATGGTGTATTGCCCAGTATTGGTCACACAAAGGCAACTTATGCCGATGTGAAGGCAGCAAACGAAGCTGGTATGACACACGCAACACACTTCTACAATGCAATGCCCGTTGTGTATAAGAATCGTGAGTTTAAGGAAGCTGGTACGGTAGAAAGCATATTTGCTGAAGAAAACATGACCGTTGAAATGATTGCCGACGGCATTCATGTACCTCCTGTAATGCTTCGCATGATTTATCAGATTAAGGGTGTGGAACGCACAGCCCTCGTGACCGACTCATTAGCATGCGCAGCAGCAGATTCAGATGTGGCTTTCGACCCCCGTGTGGTGCTCGAAGATGGTGTGTGCAAACTTGCCGACCGTTCTGCATTGGCTGGTAGTATTGCAACAATGGACCGCCTTGTTCGTACTTGTGTTCAACAAGCAGGTATCCCCATGGACGATGCTTGTCGCATGATTAGTGAAACCCCAGCCAAGATTATGGGTATCTATGACAGAAAGGGTTCGTTAGAGCAAGGTAAGGATGCCGATATCATCATGTTTGACAAAAATCAAGAACTCACCTTTGTAATGGCTATGGGTAAGGTCGTGAGAAACGAACTTTAGATTTATACCAAAATTGCATAATTGAAAAAAAATCCGTCATTGCTCCAACATTACTATTTTAGGAGTTGACGGATTTTTTACTTTATAACTACAAATAAAAATCCTCAGTTAATTTGTTATAAGCATCGGAGCGTTGACCATTATTTGTAGTTAAAACTAAAGTTTCGCAAAGCAAATGGTCAGGATGAACTCCTTTCTTGAAGCAAAGTAGCTTTCTTTTACATGGTTTTGTTATCGTGGTTAAAACTGATACGATTTTTATAGGAGTGAAATGATTAACAATACAAATGTATACAAATTTATCAGCGACATCATTGGGAAGAATAACACAAAATAATCCATCTAGTTCCAATAATTGATAGGCAACCTTAGCTAATGATTCTAATGGTAACGTGTCTGCATGCCTAGCTAAACTACGTTGTTTATTGGGTGATATTAATGAAGATGAAAAAAAAGGAGGATTACTTACTATTAGATTGAATTTTTCTGCAGGCTTGTAATGTACTATGTCAGAATGCACAACCTGAACCCGTGAAGAAAATTTAGATCGTTGAGCATTCTCTAGTGCTTGAACGGCAGCTTCTTTATCCAATTCTACTCCAACGATTTTCGCGTCAGTGCGTTGAGCTAACATTAAAGCGATGATTCCGCTTCCAGTTCCAATATCAAGGATTCTTCGGGCATTCATAATTGGACACCATGCTCCCAAAAGTACGGCATCAGTTCCAACTTTCATTGCGCATTTATCATGATAGATTCTAAATTGCTTAAAATCAAAATATGACATAGGCTACAAAATGTATGTGTATACTAATAATCGACAACATTCTAATAATGTTGCCGATTGTATTTCTTATTCCCAACCTAAGGCACTAGCTCCAAGTACTGCAGCTTCGCTACCATTTAATGTGGAAATTAAAAGTTTTGCTTTATCCTTATATACAAAGAGGATATTTTCATCGTAAGCTCGCTTAATTGGATCCATAATATAGTCACCCGCCTTAGTTAAGCCACCAAAGAATACGAACGCTTCTGGTGAACTAAATGCTGCAAAGTCAGCACATGCCGCACCAAGACGACGACCTGTTTCTTCAAAAATTTCTAATGCTAACTTATCCCCAGCTTCAGCAGCTTGGAATACATCAAATGATGTTATTTCATCAACATTAAGTTTACGAAGCAAACTCGCTTCGTTTCTTGTTTCCAACAAATGTCGTGCTGTACGTGCCACCCCTGTTGCAGAACAATATGTTTCTAAACATCCTTTACGTCCGCATCCACAAGGACGAGCATTTTCCGAACGATCAACAATTACGTGTCCCAATTCACCAGCAAAACCATCTGAACCGTAAACTACACGACCGTCACATACAATACCCGAACCAACACCAGTACCCAATGTTATCATGATGAAGCTCTTCATGCCACGAGCTGCACCATAGGTCATTTCACCCATAGCTGCGGCATTCGCATCATTCGTCACACGAACAGGAACTCCAAGAGCTTCGCTAAATAGTTTTGCAATAGGAACAATACCCTTCCATTCAAGATTTGCAGCATTATCGATTGTGCCTGTATAGTAATTAGCATTAGGTGCACCAATCCCCATACCCTTAATCATTTCAATACCACCAACAAGATCTATAGCGGGTTGAAGCGCCTCTACAGCTGTTTTTACGTATTCTTCTACATTTTTATACCCTCGGGTTTTAATAACAGTTTGTGCTTTAATATTGCCACGAGCATCAACAATACCAAATACTGAATTAGTTCCGCCCATATCTAATCCAATTACATAGGGCTTTTCCAATGTTTGTTCCATAGTAAGTTATTTATATAAATATTAGATTAGTTTTATTGATTTTTAATTTTCAAAATGCTTCGAACTCAAAATCAACAAGGTCTTATAAAAGAATATTTTGGGCAAATATACACAAATAATGTTAATAAAACGTAAGTTAGATGTAAGAATTAGGAAAGATTTATTCTTTTATATACATATTCTTGGATACATCAATAAGATGTTCGCTTCAATTAATAGAATCTCAAGTGAGATTTACTATATTGAGAGAGTTTAGACTTGTTTGTATTTAATTCATGATTTAGCACATACAACGTTATTTCTCCACCAATTTTTCCTCTATCAAAAGAGCATGCCACAAGTTGTTCCGGAATTCAGGGTTTTGCGATTCCAATACATTAAAAAGCAGGGCTATTTCCGAACGCTTAGACGCACGTTCATGCGGACAATGTTTAATTAAAGGTTGATATTCAGAAGCAATTGCCCATTCTTTTAGCAACGCCTCTCTTACCTTACAGAGGGGTCGGATGATGGTGAGGGGCATCTTTTGCAGCTGGAGCAGGCAGGGCATGGTGGAGAAAGTGCCGGCATACGAGAGGTTCATGAGCGCCGTATGGAGGATATCGTCTTGATGATGCCCGAGCGCTATTTTATTGCACCCTAATTCCTGCGCCACCTCGAAGAGCGCCTTACGACGGTTCCACGAACAGAGGAAGCACGGTGTGCGCTTCTCATTGCGGTCGGGCTCAAACCCTACGAGGCGCTCGTGATAGGTTATTTTATGACGCGCGCATTGCTCACGAAGATAGTCAGTATCCGACTGATAATCCACCCCCTTCATTCTCACATGTAGGGCATGAAGGGTAAATCCGTTATTGCTTCGGCGCAACAGGTCGCCCATAAGGTCAAGCAAGGCGAGGGAGTCCTTTCCGCCCGATAGCCCTATAAGTATAACATCAGAGGGAGTTATGAGATTAAACTCCTTAACTCCCTCTCTAAAACTGCGTAACAGTTTACTACGTAATTGTTTGGACATATACCTTACTTCATAAATACGAAATAAACAGCTGCCACCAAGCAGGCGAAGGCGGCAATGTGGTTCCAATGGAAGGTTTCGCCCTTAAACAACATCGTGACCACAACGGTGAAGACGAGCAACGAAACGACTTCTTGAATCACCTTCAACTGGATGAGTGTAAAGGGACCTCCATTATCAATAAAGCCGATGCGATTGGCGGGCACCTGGCACACGTATTCAAAGAAGGCTATTCCCCAAGAGAAGGCGATAATGGCAATCAAGGGCCAGTTTTTACTAATGCCCGTTTCGCTCAATTTCAAATGACCGTACCAAGCAAAGGTCATAAATATATTGCTCAACACGAGCAGGAGGACGGAATAAATACCTGACATAACTTTCTATTTAGAGTACAGATAACAGAGTACAGAGTACAACTGATAGAGTACAGATAACAGAGTACAGAGTACAACTGATAGAGTACAGATAACAGAGTACAGAGTACAACTGATAGAGTACAGAGTACAGAGTACAGAGTACAACTGATAGAGTACAGAGTACAGAGTACAGATAACAGAGTACAACTCCGTGCGGAGTGTTTCCTACATTATATTTTGCATGTAGTTGTTCTTTGTGTCAGAACTCCCACCTGCATCATTTCTGGATAGCAGTTGTACTCTGTACTCTGTACTCTGTATCTAATTCAACGCTTTGTCCATTTCTTCAGCAGCATGTTTACCGTCGCCCATAGCGAGGATTACGGTTGCACCACCACGAACGATGTCGCCACCGGCATAGAGCATGGGGATGGACGACTGCATATCGTCGCCTACGACGATAACGCCCTTACGGCCCGTTTCAAGTCCCTCGACCGAAGCGGGAACAATGGGATTGGGCGATACGCCGATGGCTACTACTACGAGGTCTACATCCAGCGTTTCGATACCACCCTCTACGGGAACGGGAGAGCGGCGACCGGAAGCATCGGGTTCGCCAAGTTCCATGCGTTGCAAGACTACTTGCTTCACAGCGCCTTGCTCGTCGGCAACGTACTCAATGGGGTTGTGAAGCGTGAGGAATTCTACCCCTTCTTGCTTTGCATGGTGCACTTCTTCAAGGCGCGCGGGCATTTCTTCTTCCGAACGGCGGTAGATAATCATCGCGCGCTCTGCACCCAGGCGGAGGGCGGTGCGCACAGAGTCCATCGCCGTGTTACCACCTCCTACGACGGCTACGCGCTTACCAAAGAGGATGGGCGTATCGGCCTTCTTGTTGGAAGCGTCCATGAGGTTCACGCGGGTGAGGTATTCGTTACTTGACATGACGCCCGTGCTATTTTCGCCCTTGATGCCCATAAAGTTAGGAAGACCCGCACCCGACGCTACGAAGATGCCTTCATAACCTTCCGCCTGGAGTTCGGCAATGGAAATGGTCTTACCCACCACGCAGTCCTTCACGAACTTCACACCGCTCTTTTCGAGGTTCTTGATTTCAAACTCAACAATAGCGTTAGGAAGGCGGAATTCGGGAATACCGTATTTCAACACACCACCAATTTCATGGAGCGCTTCAAACACCGTCACTTCATAACCGCGCGCAATCATGCTACCAGCGAATGACAGCCCTGCAGGACCTGAACCTACTACGGCAATCTTCTTGCCCTTCTTTTCAGCAGGTACAATGGGTTGCGCCAAGTTGTGCTCGCGCTCATAGTCGGCGGCAAAGCGTTCGAGGTAGCCAATCGCTACGGGCTTACCACCCGTCTTCACATGGATACACTTGCTTTCACACTGCTTTTCCTGGGGACATACACGTCCGCATACTGCGGGAAGGGCGCTCGTCTTCTTAATCACACGTGCGGCACCGGCAAAGTCGCCCACTTCGATGTGCTTAACGAACGTGGGGATGTTGATACTTACGGGGCAACCCTCTACACAACCAGGGTTGGGGCAGTCAAGGCAACGCTTCGCTTCCTGTTGTGCCTGTGCGACGCTCAAACCTTGGTTTACTTCTTCCTTCAACTGGCGTGCACGGTATTCGGGATCAAGTTCGGGCATCACGCAACGCTCAATCTGCATGCGCTCCTTGGGTTTCATCTGTTGGCGGAGTGCGGCGCGCCAAGCGTCATTACGACCTTCTACGTCGGCATAAACTTCTTGGCAATCCACACCTTCGGGACAACCGCAATCTTGCTTCTTTTCAGCCTTACAGTCATCTTCTTGAGTCGGAGTAATGGGTTGCATCGCCTCGATTTCTTCACGCTTAAAGGCCGCCATGCGCTTGAGCATTTCGTCGAAGTCTACTTGGTGACCGTCAAATTCGGGACCGTCCACACACACGAACTTCGTCTTACCACCAACCGTGATGCGACAAGCACCACACATACCTGTACCGTCTACCATAATCGTGTTGAGCGATACGTCGGTAGGTATTTCATACTTCTTCGTGAGCAAGCACACGAACTTCATCATGACAGCAGGACCAATGGCGAAACACTTGTCTACCTGCTCGCGCTGGATAACGCTTTCGATACCTTGAGTCACCAAACCCTTTTGGCCATACGAACCGTCATCCGTCATAATGATCACCTCGTCACTGTGCTTGCGCACTTCCTCTTCAAGAATAATGAGTTCTTTAGAGCGACCCGCGAGCACGGAAATCACACGGTTGCCCGCCTTCTTCAAAGCTACGATGATGGGCAACATGGGGGCAACACCTACCCCACCACCGGCACACACTACGGTGCCGAAGTTGTCGATATGAGTGGCCTTTCCCAACGGACCGACTACGTCCAAAATCTCGTCACCGACATTCAACTTGCAAAGTTCGGTGGATGTCTTACCTACGGTCTGAATCACCAAGGTAATCGTACCCTTCGCGGGATCAGAGTCTGCTATAGTGAGGGGGATGCGCTCACCCTTTTCACTCAAACGGATAATTACAAAATGTCCCGCACGGCGAGAACGAGCAATCAAGGGCGCTTCTACTTCCAACTTGAAGACCTTTTCCGAAAATTGCTCTTTGCTAACAATCTTACTCATATTATATATTTGTTATGCTAAATTTCGCGACAAAAATACATTATTATTCCGAACCCACAAACCGACAATTTAGAAAAGTAAAAAAATGTTCATGAAGATGCCGTTTTAGTAACAAAATGTTAATTTAAGTGCTCAAAGAGTGAAATAATGTTTAACGCAAAAACTTTTTCAAACGAAAACTATTCTAACTCACAAAAGTTTTTCATATTTGCACCAGGAAAGCCATCGGAAGCCATGTATAATCGTCGAGCGGCGGCATCAATAAAATTGTAACCACCAAAATTATTAAGATTATGAAACGCATCAAGTTATTACTCATCATGAGTCTATTTAGCGCCATACATCTCACCGCTTTACCCCTTTCGGAGGCGCGCAGAGAAGCGTTGTTTTTGACCGACAAAATGGCATACGAGCTCAATCTCTCTCCCTACCAATATGAGCATGTATACAGAGTCAACCTTGAATATTTCCTCAATGTCTCCACTTACAGGGATTGCTTCGGCAGTTATTACGAGTATCGAAACACCGATTTGTCGTACATCCTCACCGACTGGCAGTACTCGCTGTATAGAAGCATTTCTTATTTCTTCACTCCCATCAAGTGGCTGAACGCTTCATGGCATTTTGATATATATAGGCACTATAAAAAGGCGCATTATTATTTTCATAAACCTTCATGTTACACAACCTACCACGGAGGTAAATGGAAGCACCGCCACACGCACACGCCAAGCGTCTATCGTGAGCACAAGTTTGAGCACCACAAGGGCATGCGTGACACACATTACAAGGGCGATTTTGAAAATAACAAAAACAAGTCTTCATATCAACGTACACAAATTGGAAGAGGCACAACTCGCCCAAGCAGCATAAATCGCATTAATGCCATCCAACCTAAAACTGATGCAAGTTCACGCATTAGTCATACTACTAGAACAAAAGCAAGTAAAAGCAAACGTAATCCCAATCGAGAAAACACATTAAAGAAACCAACCTCTCCACAAGTTTCAAGGGAGAACTTAAAAAGACACTTCTGATGGTAATTCAGAGTGCTAAAGCTATGATGTTCATAAAACAAACTCGAATGTTCCACATGAAAGTATTTGCTATTTGATGAAGATTGCAAATACTTTATTTTTTTATATAGTATTTAGAAAATAATCACTAATTTTGCAAGAAATAAGTTTATATTTTTGTCTCACCTTCATCAACAGAACTTCTACATACATTGTCTTTTCAACGATCTGCTGATGAAATAAATAAACACTATGACAACTTACACCAAGGAGCAGTTGATGCTTGTTAGTAATGAGGTACTTAAAATACTTGCACAGCAGTTTAATACTCCGCATAAAGATGCTGACGATGTTGAAATATTAGTCAACGATATATTAGAAGCGCAAAAGCAAATGGCAACTCTTGACACAGAAGAAATTGTACCTGTAAAGAAAAAACGTGGCCGCCCTTCTAAGGCTGAAATTGCTGCTCGAGAGGCAGCAGAAGCTGTCGCAAAAGCTATTAAATGTGAAGAGGAGAAAAAAAATAGTGATGACGTACAAGGAACGATATTTGTTGGGAATACAAACTTAGTTGAAGGTGAAGATTCAATAAAAAAAGAGATATCAACAGAAAGTAATGAAGATGAAACTGTAGACACATTAGAAAAGGAATTTGTTACTATTTGCAATGAGGATTCCATTCAAATAGATGAAAACTTTGTTATTGTAGAAAATCTACCTGAATTTGAAGCTGTTGAAGAAGAATTTTATAGTGAAATAGAAGATTTTGATCAGACTGAAGAGATTGCTGAAACTGTGATTCCTGAATCTCAGACAGAAGAAGTTACCTTATCCCCGACTCCACCTTCATTAACCGAACCTTCAATTCCAGATACAATATATTTAGATGGTGGCGGAGTACTTGAACTTACAAAGGAAGGATATGGTTTTTTACGCTCTGCTGATTATAATTATCTAACCTCACCTGATGACATCTATGTATCTCCCATGCAATTACGCCAATATGGATTGAAACCTGGCGACGTGATTACGGGTAAGATTAAAGTTCCCCGAGATGATGATAAGTTTTTTGTTCTAAATAGTGTTGAAACAATCAATGGAAAGCGACCATTAGAAGTAAGAAATCGTATTGCATTTGAACATCTTGTACCACTTTTCCCTGACGAAAAATTCAGTTTGTGCACAGGAACCAAAGATAGCTTATCACGTCGTGTTGTAGACATTTTTGCACCTATTGGTAAAGGACAACGTGCCTTGATTGTTGCACAACCTAAGACGGGTAAGACGATGCTTATGAAGGAGATTGCAAACGCAATCGCTGAAAATCATCCAGAGACTTACCTGATCATGTTGCTAATTGATGAGCGTCCCGAAGAAGTAACAGACATCAAGCGCACGGTAAAAGCAGAGGTTATAGCATCGACATTTGACGCACCAGCGTCAAATCATGTTAAGATAGCTGGTATTGTATTAGAAAAAGCAAAACGTATGGTTGAGTGTGGACACGATGTAGTCATCTTCCTTGACTCCATTACTCGCCTTGCACGTGCATATAATACGGAAGCACCTGCATCTGGAAAAATCCTATCAGGTGGTGTTGACGCCAATTCGCTCCAACGTCCCAAGCGTTTCTTTGGTGCCGCACGAAACATTGAAAATGGAGGATCTTTAACTATTATTGCTACTGCCCTCATTGATACAGGGTCGCGTATGGATGAAGTGATTTTTGAAGAATTTAAGGGTACAGGTAACATGGAACTTCAACTTGATCGTCAACTTGCAAATAAGCGCATATTCCCTGCTGTAAATGTTATGGCGTCAAGTACCAGAAGAGACGACTTATTATTGTCACCTACAACTTGTAATAGAATGTGGGTATTTAGAAATTATCTCTCTCAGCTAAACACTGTTGAAGCGATGCAAGAGGTCATTAAGCAAATGGATAATACGTTGAATAATGAAGAAATGTTGCTTACGATGAACAAAGATTGATGAAATTCACCAATCTTTAATTTCTTCAATGTAGAACTACACATAACTTCGGATATATAAAAAATTATCTCCGACTTAGTTAAAAATATCTGGGAGATATTTCAAAATAACTCCCAGATATTTTTTGAGGACATACACAAAATAGTTCTTCCACTGCTACATATATTAGTAGATTCCAATTCCAATTCAATTAAATAAGCAAAATCCATAACGTTATTCTTCAAAATTGGATAATGAAAAGAGACTTGCAGAAGTATTATTTTAATATTAATCAATGAGAACAATAGAATTATTAGCACCAGCTAAAAATCTTCAAATTGGTATAGAAGCTATCAAACATGGAGCAGATGCTGTATATATTGGAGGTCCCAAATTTGGAGCACGAGCGTCTGCTGGAAATTCTATCTCAGATATAAAGAAACTATGTGATTTTGCTCATTTCTACGGTGCTAAGGTATATGTAACAATCAACACCATTGTATACGATGAGGAAATCGCAGAAGTACTACAACTCATCAATCAACTTTACACAATAAATGTTGATGCACTAATAGTTCAAGACTTAGCACTCTGTCGCCTTCAACTTCCTCCGATAGAACTTCACGCATCTACACAATTAGATATAACTAATGTAGAGAAAGCCCAACTACTGGAGCACGCAGGTTTTAAGCAGATAGTTTTAGCACGCGAATTATCATTACCACAAATTAAATCTATTAAAGAAGCAACTAATGTTTCCCTTGAGGCATTTGTACACGGTGCACTCTGTGTAAGTTATAGTGGGCGATGCTACGCTTCTGAGTATTGTTTTAAGCGATCAGCTAATAGAGGACAATGTGCTCAATTCTGCAGACTTCCATTTACACTAAAGGACGCAAATGGACGTATCATTCGCAAAGATAAACACCTTCTCTCATTGCGCGATATGAATCGTTCTAAATATTTGGAAGATATGATAGATGCAGGTATTACTTCGTTTAAAATTGAAGGTAGATTAAAAGACCTTAGCTATGTCAAAAATGTAACAGCATTCTATCGAAAAGAAATTGATAAGATCATCCATAAACGCAAGGGGGAACTACGAAGAAGTTCGTATGGACAAACCTCACTCAATTTTATTCCTCAGTTAGACAAAAGTTTTAACCGTCAATTTACAAGCTACTTTATAGACGGCAAACGTTCCCAGGAAGCATCCTTTGATACGCCTAAATCAACTGGAGAATACATCGGGAACATTACCCAAATATTAGGTAATAAACTCGAAGTTATCGTTGAGTCAGAAAAGAAATTACAAGCTGGTGATGGATTGTGTTTCATTGATTACGAAGGGAAGCTGCATGGATTTAGAGCAAATACAGTAAATCACACCGCACAGAAAAACAAATTTCAAGTTTCAATTTTCGGAAAACCTTCTTTCAAATTTATTGGTAAACACCAACTAAAGTTATATCGGAATTTAGATCTCCAGTTTGACAAAGAATTAAATAAAGAGTCTGCAAGCCGCAAATTGCTTCTCAAATTAGAACTAACAGAAAAAGACAACGGCTTCCTACTTTCCGGTAATGACGAAATGGGGAGACAGGCATTTGAAGAACTTGCATTTGAGCATCAAATTTCTAAAACTCCACAACGAGAAAACATTTTAAGACAACTTCTAAAAGTTGGTGATAGTCCATACAACATAGAAGATATAGAAATAAAACTCACGCAGGATTGGTTTATTCCATCTTCACTGTTAGCTAATGCCAGAAGAAATCTGTTTGACAAACTTTTAAAAACTGAATTACAGCAATCTATTCCTCAAAGTTTACCCTACGATAAACACATTCCAATCGTCGCAGATAAACATTTAGATTATACAGCAAATATCGCTAATCATCTCGCAAAAGAATTTTACCAAGAAGTGGGAGTTGAATCTCAAGAACCTGCATTTGAAATATTTCAACCTTCAGGAAGAAAAACAATTATGTTTTGCAAATATTGTATTCGCTACGAATTGGGATTGTGTAAAAAGGAAAGTGAACGTAAAGGCTCAGATTATTTAGAACCCTTTATTCTTGAAAGTTCAGATGGCAAACAATTCGAACTCTCATTCAATTGCAAAAAGTGTGAAATGACTGTGCTAACAACGTGATAGATATATGAAAAACATCTGGGATTGTACCAATCCCAGATGTTTTCATTTTATACAAAATCTAAGCGTTTAAGGCAATCTACTTAACCAAAATCTTCTTGCCTTCTGCTGTAATATAAATTTTACCAGACTGAAGTTTATCTACTTTTTTGCCATCTATATTATAGAGCTTCTGCTCGCGTGCAGACTCAATATTGGGCAAACTAATAGCTGTAATATCCGACTTTTCTGCAAGATAAAGTTTTGTCAAGTCATTAACATCTTCCTTAAGAATGTAACACTTGTTGACGTTCACCGTTGTCGTCGTTGCCGCTCCAATATAAGAAGTTGTACCAGCTTCCTCTGCATTCTTGAATGTAGACAAAATCTTAGATCTGTCAAAACGTTGCTTAATGCCTACACCATGAAGAATGTTTTTTTGTGAAATTGTTGTTTCATCACCAGGCACCAATGTAAGGCGATAAGAACCCTTTTCTGCACCAAAGATTACAGCCTCGTAAGCTGGTACGACGTTGCCTTGAATGGGTTCTAGAAGTGCGTAGTCGTATGCTGCTCCTTCGTAATTGAGAGTTTCATGACCAGAAATAGTGTATGCGGTAAGTCCTTCTTCAAGTGAAACAGCAAAAGGCATGCAATAGTTTACAAGACCCGACTCTGGTACACTAATGCTGACGAATTTCACTTCTTGAATCTTCCAAATGTTATTGGCATCGCTTTCACCACCACTCCAAAAACCTGTGTTTTTATCGCTATATGCATTGAGATACTGACCTGTTCCCTGCATTTCTAACACGTAAAGGTTTTTCTCTGTATCTATACAAACTGCATTCCATTTGGGGGCAGAAGCCTGAGAAAGTAGCTCTGTAATCTGAGAACTGCCTTGACCTCCGAGGTAACTCTTACTTTGAGGACTGTAGAGATATGTTTCACCATCGCGCTTTTCCCAACACCAAATTTGATCAATCTTGCTGGTACTATTTGCTGTACGTTCTAACTTCCATGTAATTGTACCATCCGTAGCGATTTCTGAACCTGCACCACAAGTAAGCGTATTTCCCTTACCATTGCTGGTGATTCTGTAATAGTGATTGGGTTCGAGTGAAACCACCTTGTTCAAGTTTTCGTAAATTTTTGTGCGTGTACCATCATAACCTACAGCCATGATGTATGCTGATGCTTCGGTATCTTCTGTGCTACCTGGGTAAAGCACTTGAGTGAATGAGTGTGCGTCATCACTGCCCAGACCGTACATAGTGATACGTACCAATTCGTCGTTTGCGTTGTAGGTTTCAAATGCTACGGCATTCTTCACCTGAGCATGTTGTACCTTTACCTTACCTGAACTGTATGAACAACCTGTACCAAGTGTTGAGGGAACTTCAAGTTTAAGATTGTCGCGGTAGATGTGGAAGTTGTGAGCGTTTATATAGTTAATTTCTTCCGTGAAATCAGCATATCCTTGCTTTGCCACATGAGCCTTGAGGTCGTTAATCATCTTTTCGTTGATGATATTCCAACCAGCTCCATAGTCTTCAATATACGCGTTGATGGGACGGAGCATACCTGCCTTTTCAAAGAAGGGAAGAAGGTTAATCTTCGTGCTATCACAAGCAATTTTCATCCAATTAATTTGTTGCTTACCATTGGTATTGTAAGTAGAACCGTAATTGTCTGTAGTGCGAATAGACTCAATAACCATAGGAACTATGTCTGGACATTTACCAGCAAGTGTTCCCCAAAGTGTGAGTTGCCAGAAGGGAGCGAGTTTTACGAAGTGGTCGTAGTTACGGCTTGTTGTTTTAACAGTTCCTGTGTTCTTACCGTTAGCATCTTGTCCTTGAACGGTAATTTCATTAGGAGTAGCACCGTGATAGTCGGGACCATCCTGCAACTGCCATGCAATGCCCTTACGCAAACCTTCTTCAAAGTATGTTTGGAAGCGACCACCACGCATACCAGAGTAATCATTTACACCAGATACTTCGTCTTCAAGACGGAGACTATGACGATTGCCGCTAAAGTTGAGCTGTGCCCAAGCTGCATAGATATTATTGGTAGTCTCACCACAACCAGACCACTTGAAACCGGGAGTAACCTGATTGTTGTGACCCCATTCGTGACCTACACCCCAGAAATCGAAACGCTTAGAGTCGGGGCACATGATGCCACCAAGACTTGTGTAATTACAATATGAACCATCGCCACCAGCTGCCATAAAACCATAATTTGTAGCGAAGAAAAGTTGACGGTTCTTCACTTGCTTACCGTAACGTTCCAAACCGAGAATATCGCGTTCTGCCCACTGCACTTGTTGGTAGAGCGTCATTGTTGAGTCGACGTCTGTGGGACAGTGTTGCTTCCATGCACTTACGGGGTAAGCAGTCTGTGCATGCTTAGAGCGCGTGATGATAATGGAATGGTCGTCAGCCTTCTTGTCTTTAAGCATTTCAATCCAATCGGCATTTGTCATCGTTTCCTGATCCCAATAACCCTGAACGGGGGCATTGATGAAGTGGAGTTTCACGTTGGGAGCAGTTTCAAAATTTGCAGTATAGTAGTCAACAAATACGTTACCTTCAGAAGTGGCTGTAATATAGTTCAAACCATTCTTCAAACCGTACGAACTTGAATTTTCATTTTCATACCAGTTCTTAATCTTCAAACCAACAGAAGCACTACCGATGCCACTTGCAACAACAAGACAAGATTCACCAGCCTTGAGATAAACACCTGTGGGGTTTTCATAGTTGTTATACTGGCTACTTACCTGCAACATATTGCGAAGCGTGCTTGTGGGCATATACGCTTCATATTCTCCAACACGGAACTTCTTGTACTTGTCAGCATTGGTAAGAAGATTGTCAACTAGTTGCTTTACGTCAGCATCTTCAATGCCTTCACTTGAAGTAACTTCAGGTTTCAATTCTGAATAGAGGTCATCAGAGAAATAAGTAGCAAAAGCTTCGCGCTTAGTGTTGTCAATTTGATACACTTCAATTTCAGCAGCTGATGCTACATTGAAATAGCCCCCCTTAATCTTAAAGCGAATCTGTCCACATTCTACACCACCTAAATCAAATTCAGTAGGTGTTGAAGCGCCATTAGGTTGATACGTGCCAATAGATGTAAACGTGCTTCCAGAAGTCTTTTCTGAGTACAACACTTCCACCTTAATCCAGTTACCATTGTCGCTATTGTCACAACGAGGTACATACTTTACATAGTCAACTTTTGAAACTTCTTTCAGTTTCACCGTGAATGTCAAAGTGTTGAAATTTGTACCACTATAAGGACTATGCCACATAGTGTTGTAGTTGCCATCAATGGCATACTTAGCTTCCTCACCAGGTTGCGAAGCTGATGCTGTCGCTGATGCTATAGCCACCTTCTTGTCTTGTGCCATTACACCACAAAAAGAGCAGAGCATTAGAGCAATTGTTAAAATTATTTTCATAAATTATAATATAAAAGGTTGTTATTCTATATAATTTGCATCTCACAGAGATGAGACTACTCCATTTTGCAAAGTTATAAAATGTTTTGGACACTATATTAACATTTAATTAAAAATTTAAGATAGTGAAATCAAACTTCACTACGAATGTGTATTTGTGACAACCTATAGTTCTTTCAATATTTTCCAAAGACATCATACTTGATGACTAATGTTTGATGTATTAAATCTGTGTAAACGTAAAGGGGGATATTGAGAACAAATGGATTATCGCATATTTCAGTTGTCTACTCCACCTTTTTAATGTAATTTTGCACAGGTTTTTGAAAAACATAAAGATATCTCAAGATATGAAGAAATTTATTATTCCTTTCCTTTGCTCTGTAGTTGTAACAGCGCAAGCGAAAGACACCATTCGAGTAGAACGCGTTAACGTTACATCCCCCATTGCATTAAGCGTTGATGCCCCCTACACAACTGACTCTATTGATAATAAGGGGAATAGATACCGAGCAACTCAGCTTGACGACCATGCCACTCCCGCTTTTGCAAAAATGCCCACAAGTGAAACGCTTGAAAAAGGCATGCCACTGACGTCTATTGATAGTTTGGCAACATTACGCGTGCTTCAGTTTGGAGTGCGCTCCGACCGATACGCTAAGGTTTTTCTCGACATTAAAAACATTAAGAACTACCGACTTTTCGTGAATGGCAAAACCGCCAACACCTCACTCACGATGACGCCGGGACATTATGACGTGAGACTTGTCTGCCTTACCGAAAAGGATACTAAAGATAGTGTAAATATTAGTGTTATCGGGGAATCCTTGGAGGGTATTGAGGTAAACCCCATGACGAAGCGTCCCTACCTTATGGCAGAGATGATGCAGGGCAAGCGCACATATAATGCTCGCATTTCGCCCTCGGGCAAGTATCTTGTGACCTACTATCAGCATACGTTGGAGGATGGTAAGAACTTCTACCGCACCATCATTAGCGAAACGGAAAGTCAGCGCACGTTAGCACACTATGACTCTTATATGGATTATAAGTGGGTAGAAAATCAGGATGCGCTCTACTTCACACGAAACGGCATTAACGGGAAGGAACTCGTGTTGCTCCACCCCGAGACGATGCAAGAGACAATCATAGCCGACGCGCTTCCCGAGGGAGGTATTACGCTCGCTCCAACGCTGGATTATTTGATTATCTCCAAGTCGCAAGAGGGCAAGAAGCCTGGCGGTTCGCTCAAGCAATTACAACACCCTGACGACCGCATGCCGGGTTATCGTAATTGCTCTTCACTTTGGCGCTACGACCTTAAGGAGCGTCGTATGCAACGCTTGACCTTCGGCAAAACAAATTTGAGACTCTCCGACATTTCGCGCGACGGCAAGAAGTTGCTCTTGATGTCTTCTACGATGGAACCTTCACGCGCACCATACGACCGTTATTCCGTTTATATCATGGATGCTCTAACGGCAAAGGTGGATACCATTTTGGCCGACACGGCATGGCTCTCAAGCGCGAAGTTCTCGCCCGACGCTTCTCAATTATTGATTAACGCTTCAACCACGGCATTCAACAATATCGGACTTGAGGTAAAACCCGGTCAGCACCCCAATGTTTTTGACCATCGCCTTTACCTCTACGACCTTGCGAGCAAGAAAACTACGGCATTGCTCCCCAATTTTAATCCCTCGGTAGATAATTACTCTTGGCACCCCACCAATGGATTTATCTACATCACCACGGCCGACGGAGGCAATCGTAGCGTATGGCAATTAAACCCCAAGACGCTCGAGGTGGTGAAGTTTGAGATGCCCCTTTCGTACGTATCGACCTTCTCTTACGCCACGATGCAAAAGGTGCCTACGGCCATTGTTTTGGGTCAGGACGGGGGTGAAAGAGCGCGCGAAATGTATCGCGTAACGCTCAACCCCAAGAAGATGCGTGCGGAGCGCATTGGTGAGGTTAAATTTGATGAACTTTATAAGGATGTAGCTATCGGAACGTGTCACGATTGGAAGTTCCAAAGTTCGCGTGGCGATAGCATTCAAGGGTTCTATTACCTTCCCGCCAATTTTGACGCTACGAAGAAGTACCCCTTGATTGTCTACTATTACGGAGGTTGCACCCCCTCTAACAAGTTGCTTGAAATCAACTACCCCTACCAGGTATTTGCTTCGCTCGGATACGTCGTTTACGTGGTTCAACCCAGCGGTGCGCTCGGTTTTGGACAAGAATTTGCCGCACGCCACACGGGTACCTGGGGCGATATGTCGAGCGACGACATTATTGAGGGCACACAACAATTTTGCAAGGAGCACACGTTTATTGACACCAAGAAGATTGGATGTATCGGCGCTTCATACGGCGGATTTATGACGCAATACTTGCAAACGAAGACCAACCTCTTTGCGGCGGCCATCTCACACGCGGGTATTTCCAACATTGCCTCATATTGGGGCGGTGGTTATTGGGGATACACCTATGGCGAAGTGGCGCAATACGGAAGCTTCCCCTGGAACAATCCCGACCTTTACGTGAAACACTCTCCGCTCTTCAATGCCGACAAGATTAACACCCCGCTTCTCCTCATTCACGGTACGGTTGATACCAATGTTCCACCCTTTGAAAGCCAGCAACTCTACACGGCGCTCCGCATCTTGGGCAAAGAAGTTGAATACATTCAGGTGAACGGCGAAAACCATGTCATCACCG
>JAEIGA010006352.1_pt1 | contig 17991 bp, 7 predicted proteins | sample 9270691 | NCBI WGS metagenome assembly JAEIGA01 (sample SAMN17057246, study PRJNA624740) | gut metagenome | biome: biome; isolation source: fecal sample | host: Bos grunniens | place: China: Xizang | collected 2019
CATACCTGTTAGGGCAGTCAGTCCGGCATAGTCGGTTTGGTCTGCATCAGTAGCACCATTCTTGATAGCCTCATTGCGCATATACGCATTACGTTCAAGTCCGTGTTTAGCCATCATATAGTCGGTCAGTTCCTCACGTTCTGCCTTGTTTCGGGCAAGTTTGGCAACCTCATCAAGCATTGGCTTAAACAGAAGTCGTGCAAAAGCATCTGCTTCGGCTTTGTTCACACTTGACAAGCGGTTTTCGCCCAAGTAAGCATTCTCGAAACCGTCCACATCTTCAATGTTTGTTTTTTTGCCAAGGATAGCTTGCATGGCCTCTTTCAATCCGAGCATACTATCCTGCAATGCTTCCTGTGATTGGAACATACCTGTCTTCACACGTCTTTCGTAACGGTCTCGTGCCAACTCTCTTTCGTGAATTTCGGGGTCGCCATTTCTAAAAAGCACCTCCTCTTCATCATTTTTAACACCGGGAATTTGCGGGTTCTCAAAGGTTTCAATTACATTTGCAGCAGAAACAAGCTCTTGATTGTCTGAGGCTGCCACGATGGGTGTGGCGAGGTGCAGATAATTGAGAGCTTTTTCTTTGTTTATGTATGTAGCAAAGCCGCTGTTCAGCCAGTTTATGATATTGTTATCGCCCTTTCCAAACACAGAAGAAACAATGTTGAAATCTACGTCCTGACCTTTCCCAACAGATAACGTTACAAGGAAATTACCTTGCTCGGTACGCAGTTCTGTAAGGATTGAACGATTACCATCTTCATTATAATTATTAAATACTGCAATAGGGTCAGCTATGGCTTGAGGCAAATCACGCAATTCGGATGCAGAAAAGCCGTGCTTTCGCATTTTCTTTGCAACCTTGCTTCCATACAATTTCATCGGTTTATCTGCGACACCTGCCGATTGAAGAATAACCGAAGGAGTTCCTAAATCAAAAACAACACTGTCCGCATTTTCTTCTGTGAATGCCTCCAGTTCTGCATTAAACCGAGCGTTCACGGCTTTGATATTATCTGCTTGACCCTCAGCTGCGACTTCAGAAACACTCTCCGCAACCGCATAGTTACCCACTTTCAGTTTGTGCTGCATGGCTACATCTGCCGCTTCACCCAAGATGCTGCGGTATCGGCCAGGCTCTGCAAGGTTTTCATAACTGCGCCACAAAATATAACGAAGTTCGTTATCAGTCAGAGTAACACCTCTGAAACCCTCAAAACCAATCTTGTGAAGCATCTCCAAGAACAAACTCTTAATCTTGCCCCACCAACCGGCATCGCGGTTTTCAAAGTTTGTATCCTCTGCCAACGAAGCAAGATATTCCTCCGTCGCGGTTCTGAAGTTCCAACCATTCTTTGACGCAAGGGCGTTGATGCGCTCACGGATGGATCTGTCTGCACTCTGATACACATTATCGAGGAACGTATCAAACTGCTCTCCGAACAACTGACGTAATCCGTAGTGCGCCACTGCCTCATGCAGCAAGGTTTGTTCCACGTCAAATGCACTCGTATGATTAGGAACAACAATCGTTATCTTGCCCGTGCTCTTTGAGTAGAAGCCTTTCGCACGCTGTTTCTTGCCCTCCAACTGACTTGCATCGGTAACAACCTCAACATTGTCAAGATGCAGCTTCTTTGCAAGGCTTTCCACACGAGCAACCATCCTTTGACGTTCACGCTCTGCAAACTCTCTGCGCTGCTTACGGGTAAATCTCGGTTTTCCAAGTACCTTTGAAATAGGGTCGTTCTCCATGGCCATGGCATCATCGGTGAGCGTGCCATTGCCTTGACGCTCGGAGATGTCATCTTCTATATAAATGTTTGATGTCATTTTACGAAAATCTTCCCACAGCAAACTGATTTCTTCATTATACTTATTATAATGATTCTGATTTCGTCTTGTCTTTAAATCGATACCGCTATAGTAGATGGGCAGATTATTTCTCACAGAAGCATCAAACCAGCCATACCGTCCATGCATCTCCTCTTTTTCCGTAATAAAGAACTCCGGGCGTGTAAGGACGCGCTCTTGACGTTCAATCGTCCCATCCTTCAGCTTCTTGTCTAACCATTTTTTACGTTTATCTTCTACGGCAGCAACAAGCTCCTTTGTCTTAGACCTCAGCAATTCCACCTTTCGGGTGCGTTTCTCATGAAGTATTTTGGCACGCTCCATCGAAGATGTGGCTGACACCTCTGAATATGCAGTATCGGTATCCAAATTAAACATCTTAGCGATAGCAAGCATCGAAGTCTCTTTGCCGTCTGTTGCAAGGTTTTTCCTATCGATTTCTTTATTGCGTTCATCAACGGATTCATTGTCTTTGATGATTTCAGCGTACTTTTCTTGATATTCCTCACGCACGGCTGATTCATCAAATCGGGATTTTGCTATTCTTTTATATCTATCATCCACAGCTTCATGCATCATTCTGCGTTCAAATGATGAGCCTAACGCAAATCCGGCATTACTGATTTCATTATGTTCCGCTCTTTTGGCTTCAACCTCCTCTTCCGTTAATAAGCCGCTCCATCTGTCTTCAAATCTGTCATCTACATACGTCGACTCTTGGGGAACATGCCTACGCACCTCTCTGTCTCGGAACATCCACTGTTTCTGCTCACATTCTTTGGACAGCCTGTCAATGTCCATTTTATTCTGCAGATAAATATCACCGAATGAGCCGGGAGGGCAGTTTGCATCAGAGTAGTCTTTGTCGCCCGATGATGCCCTATAGCTATCACCCCAAGAATAGAAATCGCTTTTTTTATATGTTTTACCGGTGTGATGCCACTCAGTTTTTTCAATGATTCCAAGCTTCTCCAGTACGTTAAATGCAGACTGAGAAACTTTATAACGCTTTCGGAATGTGCCGGCTGTAAACGTTCCGGATTCTTCTGCGTCATAAGCCCGATTGCTAATCGCTGTACCATCCTCTCTCTCCGTGTAGCCGCTGTTGCGGCCGTATACGCGATAACGGATGTCGTCTTCATCTAAGAGTCCGAATCGGTCAGCTCGTTCAGCTTTGACATAAAGGCTTGGGCGGTCAAAGTACCTTCCTTTTTGTAATAAGCTATCGCCCAATCGCACATCTCCTCTTCTATCCGATGAGCTGCTATTATTGCCATCGTTAGCATTATTCTTACTTTTGAGAACCTCATGCCTTGCAACAGCAGTATCAAAATACTTCTTAATTCTTTCGTGCGTTCCGTCATTGCTGATTTCTTGGGATACCTGATTTACTACATCTTGGCTATCTTCTGCATTCAAATAAACAGAGGCATAAGGAATTGCCTGTCCGTCAATGTTCAAATAATAAGCATAGAAATAATTGTCGGTGTACACAATGCCTTCCCCGTTTTCCTCAAAGGTAGAATTGGCAACAGCCGATGCAAACTTAGCAAATTCTTCTTTGTCATCAATCCAAATACCACCAAATATCTCCTCAGTCGCATATCGATTCAATCTTGGTGCCTCGTTTTTACTTGACGCCATCAGCTCAGCACGACCACCATTGTTACCAGGATTCACACCACCATACAAGTCGCCAAGAGCCATATCAACGAACTCCATCCAAGTAGGGACATCAGTTTCGTTCTCCGTTAAACGTTCACCATTCTCCTTAGCTTCAAAGCCAAGCAGAGATTTCACCTTATCCAAGAAGGCCTTAAGCGATTCCTTCACCTGCTCCCAAGCAGAAATCTTCTCTGCCTTTTCAAGAGCACCCTTAGCATCAGCAATCTCTGCCTGTGCACGCGCCATCTCACGACGATAGTTCTCCGCACCTGTCAAGCGCGAAAGCACCTCACTCGCCATGCTGTTTTCATCATTCCAAATGTCTTCATAAGCCTTGTCCGCCAAAACATCGTTCCAAACGGCACTGCCACGCAAACCATCGACAATTCTGCTCCACAGCTTCGCATCCGTCTTCTCAACCATCTGCGCCCAAAGGTGCGTATATTCATGCGCAGGAGTATTCGGATTCATACCCTCCTTCGTCAAATATACCTTGCCATCAACAGCCCAACCATAAACCGTACCATCAGCAGTGCGCAAGAACTGAACTCTATCCGTAATCTTTGCGTCCGCCTCATTGAAGATGACGTAGTTGCTCGCACCGTCTTTGTTACCACCACTAAGCGATTGTGCAGGATACTTTATGCCCACATATCCCATGTCATTCAGGAACTCACTTGCCGCCTTGTCGCTACCAAGCACACGTTTAAGCATGCCATAAAATTGATGCCCTTCAATTCCCTTGCCCATATTGGCAAAGTATTCTTTGGCATTCATCTTATCACCATAGAAGTCAAACTCAACACCATCCTTCTGCGCAGCATCAGCAATCATCGCCTTCTGTTCATCTGTAATTCCATTATACCAATTAAGGTAATTAAGACCATTATCTTCGGGAATTTCAACGGTGTACAGATTGCGTTTGGGCAAATCCTCCTCTTTTAGAGAACGTAACGTTTCATAGTCTGAAATGAAACCACCAAACATATCCTTATCACCGCCCGTTTGTTCATAGACGTGTGCATGATAATCCAAAAGGTTTTGTTTAACATCTTCAAAACTCTTGCCATCAGCCATTCCCTCATGAATTTTCTTCAGATAGAAATCTCCAAATCCCGTTTTGAAAATATTACCGCTTGTGCTTTCTGCATAGCTTCTACCAATCCCCTCAACTTCCGTCACATAAGTACCCCATCCGAACGCCTGAGCGCCTTCGCCAGTACCCATAAACGAGTGGTCAAACCTATCAAACTTAGCACCGCTACCATGGTAAACGCGACTGAACATCGCACGTGTATGCCCACCTGGTTTATACGAAGTTCCATACGCTTCATCTATTTGACCTAAGAATTGTTCAATGTCTTTGTTTAAGTCCTCTATTTCATCATAGACTCGCGCAAATTCATCCGCATACCAAGCCGCATACTCATCCGTTCCCGATTCAGGAACGTCATCGCCAATCTCCATGAGTACATTTACATCATCAATATCAATGTAATCGCTCTCATCCGTAGGAATAAAAGGCATAGCGATACCTTCTTCTTCCATTCGACTGTTCAAGGAGACAAGTCTCTGTAATATATCGCTATTACCTGTGAAATGAAATTCTTGGTTTGTATGCAATTCATGGCGGAGCGCTGTCAATTCCTCCAACAAATCTGCTTGTTCTTCTGTCAGTCCATTCGCCATACCGATTTCCTTGTTCTTGGCATTACGATTTGCGGCAAACTCTTTACGTCCTTCATACGCACGTTTATCTAAACGACTAAACATCACGCGCCCTTCTAACACCGCTTCCACCATCGCATCCGTAGCCTCCACAACCTCAACGCCAGCCGCCTTGAGCGCATCAATAGTATGCTCCGTAGCACGCGCAAAAGCCTCACTACCACGCTCAGCCATCAATTCTATCTCAGAATTCGCACTCTCCAGCGCATCATAGATGAAGATTTGGTCCTCGCGAGCCACGTCCTCGGTCTCGCTCGCAAGTTCAGCTCTGCGCTGCTCGGGAGTGTAGTCCATGCGTTTCTGCACATTGCGGCTCTCAACCTCGCCGGCAAGACTGCGATACTGATGATATGGAGCATCCTCTTCAAGGTCGAAAAGTTCCATCTCAACCTCTTGAAGTTCCTCCTCATACTGTGTCTCACCCTGCGCAATAAGGGCCTCAAGTTCTGCTCGGCGTTCATTCAGTTCCGATATGCGTTCATCATCACGAAACATACTTTCATTCCCACCCTTAGCAAAGCCCTCAATATGCTGAATGGCGTGTTGGATTTCATGCCCCAAGGTAGAACGAATCTTCTCCTTGTTCATAGAACCATCTACCCAAATAGAATTGTTCTCAGGGTCATAAGCACCCCTGAAATCATTGTTCAGCATCTGCGGGTCTCTTGCAAACGACAGAATCATGTCTTTAAGTTCGGGATACTCCTTAAACAATGCATTATCTCCGCCCAAGAACTCGCCCAAAGTAGTATTGTTGCTTCCATCCAGCTTATAAAAAGCATCTCTCGCAGTGTTCATTTCATCACGCATCTTAGCCAAAGATTTTCTTGCGTCCTTAATGCGCTGCTTCTGCTCTTCTGTTGCACCCTTAGGCATCCTCACGGGGATGCTGTTCTGCAAGCGGTCATACTTATCAGATAATTTATTATAGGTATCCCAAGCCTTCTTCCTCTGCTCCTCAAGAGTATCAAACACAAGATTATCCTCCGTCTCATATCTCCACTTGCCATCTGCACCGCGTTCCCAACCCGTAGCCATCTTGATGGACTTGGAATCTTTCCCGGCCGACTCCATCTCGCGAGCCACGCCAAGGTTGTCCAGACGAGTGGTAGCCTCCTCGGCCTTGTCTAGATTGGCAGCACCCGTCTCGCCGATGAAGCGGAAGGAGTCCTGCTCGCCTACATCCGTCTTGGTCTCCTGCGAAGCCGCAGCACCCGTCTTGCGTTCCTGCGCCATCTTGGCGTAGCTCGCACGGATTAGTTCCGACAGCTGCGCATCGCTCACCTTGACGTCAATGCCAAGGGCTTCCAAGGCTTCGCGGAAGAATTGCACCATCTGTTGCCATACGGTCTGCTCGGCATCCGTCAGGTTCACCTTCTCGGCCAAGTGGGCAATATATTCGTCGGCGGCGGCGCGTCTGCGCTTGGCTTCATCGGCGATGCTCTCCACACCGGGATAGTTGGTATACTCGCGGCGTGCGTCCTCGCTCATCGCGTTCCACACGCGGTCGCAGAGCTTGTCGTATCCCTCAGCACTCAGCAGTGAGCGCATACCCTTGTGATCCACCACCTCGTGAACGTAAGTGGCATCGATGTCGCTTTCGTTCTGCACGTTCGGCAGGTAGATATACACCTCGCCCGTGCGGCGGCCGTACCATCCGGTAATCTCTTCTCCGGCTTCCAGGGCAGCGCGAGCCGCCTTGTTATGAACCTCGCTGAGGTCTTCGATGAGATGCACCTTTACACCCGTCTTCGATTCCCATTCTTTGGCTCTTTCGCGCAGCGGTTGTCGGCGTATTTCTTCTGCAGTGGCTACACTTTTCTGTCCGTTTTCTTGCAAGTTTGAAACTTCTGCCGTAGATTTGCCGGTAGAAGTAGTGGGCACATCACCGTTCGGGGTTGTAGGAATGTCGGGATTTTCCTCCTCTCGCAAAGTGCTATCAGCAACCGACTGCTTATTCTGCTCTTCGGAGGCAGACCATACTTCTTTCTTATTGTTTCCGTATCCTTTTCTGAATACACCGCCACTATTTACACCCCAATATCTTCCGTCTGTTGATAGCTCTATGTAGAGTGTGTTGTTGTGGGCATCTTCAATCTGAAGCAGGTATGTTCCATTCTCTTCTCCAACACTGTTCTCACCTTGCTTGATACGCTTGTAGTTCTTGCAAACGTATTCCACGAATTCTTCAACGGATTTAAATCCCGCATTTCTTATCTGCTCACCATGCCGTCTTTCAAGGTGTATGAGACCATACTTGGAATTACCAAGGCTTAACTTGATGGGAGCCGGTGTCAGTCCCGTTTCCGCCTTAATCTCACCGAATGTCGTTGTGCCGGATGAGGATAGGACAAAAGGTGAACCATCTTCATCTGTTTCTGTAGGAGATGTCTTTATGGACGTTCCCAAATCACCTTTCCGTTCTGCAAGGTTTTCCTTATTCTCGCTTCTTCCTCCGCCAGGTGTTCCATGTGCATCTTCTGTCGGAACACTGCCTTGCACATCACCTGCAGCCGGTCTTCCTTGCTGCCCGTCAACAATGTGTCGAGTTCCTCCAACATCAGGAGTCCGTTCTTCTTGCAATAGTTCACCGCTTCGGCCAGTTCCTGCGCTTTCTGCTGCGCTGTCTTTTTCTGTGTCATTTCGTCTTTCGTTTTGTTGTTCGTAATTGTCGGCTAAGTTAGCATAATATGTCGCTTCGTCAAAGCCGCGGTATTGTTCGATGATGGCAGGGATGGCTTGTTCCTCCAGGGCTTGAAATTCCTCAAAGCTCATGTGGAAGTGCTGCTGTGCCCATGCTTCCTTGTCGGCGGCTTCGGCTTGGCTGTCGCGCTTGGCGGCCTCCTTGCGGCTGCGTGCCACATATCCCTTGGGGTTGCCTTGTGAGAGCACATCGATGATGGCATCACGCGCTTCCGTCTCGTCGGCATAGAATGAAACGCCGTCGTTCTCCTGCGCTGTATAGAGCCATTCGGCGGCTTGTTCGATGCTTACGCCGCCATTCTCTGCTGTGGCAATGACTCCTGTGAGCTGTCGCTGCTCGGCACTGCCAAGCCCCGTTTCGTCTCTAAAGCTCTCGGGGGTGATGCGCAGACCGAATTTTCCGGTGAACGCCATGGCGGCATATTCTGCTCCATCCATGGCCTCGCTCATGGAGGTGGGCATCTCGGTAAATCGAGACGCATTCTCGTTTTGGCGGCCTGTAATCTTCTTCACTTCGGCCTGCACTTCCAGCCAATAGTCGGCCTTGCGACGCGCTTCGTTCACCTTGGCCTGCCATTCGGCTTTGGCATGCTTGTAGGCGGCAAGGTCAGTACCCATCTTCGGGGGCGTGCTTTCAATTCTCTCTGCGGCTTTGCGGCTCTCCTTCACATTGGCTTCCACAAAGGCATCCACCTCGGGCTGCGTGAGCGTGCCGTCGTAGAGTTCTTCCAGGGTGCGAGCCACCGGCACTTCATGATAAAGCACCTCCGTGCCTTTCTTCGTCTTGCGTGTGGGAATGGGTTGCAAATATTTTTGCTCATTTCCTTGCACCGAAACGCTTTGAGGCGTATCTTTGCTTGCAGAAGCACCGGCATTAATATCTGCTTCGGAAGTTGTTGCAGAAGCCGTTGACCGGTTCGGCTCAGTCTGCATTCCGCTCGGTGAAACAGACGAGAAACACAACTTCCCTTTTTTCAGCAAATTCTTTACGTCCTTATATTTCTTGAAGTGGTTAGTGATAACTACTTCCATGTCATTTTTCTTGACAGTAACAGAGGCAAAGAATGTTACAGCATCACCATCAGCGTTTACGAAACTTTTAACAAAGACATATTTATATTCTCTCTCAGCACCGGTTTCGGGAGATGGTTGCTCCACAATGATACTCGGAGATGTCAAGGTGGCATAAATATGGCCTATCCAGCCTCTGCGGTCTTGGCGTTGTTCATTGCCGTCAGGGTGCAATTTGCCGAATTGATGTTCTCCCATTCTCACCTTTCCTGCCGGAGTGTCAATAGGTGCGGAGAAACGCGCATCCCACTCCTCACGAGTGTAAGGCACATTTTCAGGTTCAACAGCATTCTCTTCCATCGCATCCATCAGAGCCTCTATTTCCTCAGTAGAGAGAACGCGTCGCAATTCTTCCGGTATAAGAGCACTGTCATTGGTCGCTTGCTCCGCATCCTCACGGCTTCCATGTTCTGCCACGGGCTGCAACGCCGACAGTTCCTCACCCGAGTATCTTCCGACCATTACACCTTGCACCGGGCTTTCCCACTGTACGGAATACACCGGTGCGCCATCTTCATCAGACACCTCAAAGATTTCTCCGCGAACCGTGCCACCGGGCATGCGAGCTTCCACCATATCACCTTGTCTGTGAGCAGGGGTATTTGCCTGTGCAGCAGGAGCAGCAACGGAAGTCCCCTCTGCCTCTTCTTCGGTCTCTTCTTCCATGGCCAGGCTTGCGGCACGCGCACGGTCCATATCTGCTTGCAAGTCGCCCAAAGCATCAAGTTTCACTCTTTGCGTGCCATACTCAGAGTGCGTGATGTCTCATGAGTCTTTATTCTGCACAACTCATTTGTCGTTCTGTAGCCTATATTTACGAAACATTATAAGTTCTTAATCACCGCGAGGCAAAACAAATTACGAAAGCGAGCCCCCAAGTTCTTTTTTCGAACTTGGGGGCTCGCTTTATTTATGGCGGCAGCACCTTGCCATTAGGGATACTTAACTTTTCGTTCGGCAAAAGGTGAACGAATGGATTGTGCCGGTACGTGGGTTTCCTCCCTTCTTATACCCTGGAAGCAAGCCTTGGCATCCATCGGGGGGGCATCGTTCTTCTCTTTTACACCAACAAGAAAAACACCAAGAGCCCCACCAGCCATGCCAATAGCACCTTGCCGGTGAAATGACAAACATACCACTTCAGACTGACTTCCTCCATGCGCATCAAAGCACAGCCGGCGAGTGTGCCCACGGGAAGCAGCGTTCCACCCAAGGCAGAAGTGTAACTGAGCAACGGCCAAAAAGCTCCATCGGGCAGGAAAACTCTTCCCAACTCAGCCGAAGCCGGTAACGAAGCGTCCGAAAAAAGTGCGACGCCCGACAGAACCACCGACAAGTTGCCGACACAAGATGACAGAGCACCCAGCATAATTCCGTGTCCATACAGATGATCCGTGCAAGCAGCCGTATAACCTAACAACTTGGTCAGCAAACCCGTTTCGGCCAACGCTCCGAAAGCAAACGTCAAACCAACATAAAACAGAATGTGCTGCATGTTGGCATACTGCAAGGCCATTGGTTGGCGTTTGCGCACCATGCGGTCGCTGCCCAAGAGCGACCGATTGCAGAGTTCGTCCACAATCCACAAGAACGAAAGCACACACAGCACACCTACAAACGGAGGCAGATGAGTGATGCGATGAAAAGTGGGAATGAACCACAAACCACCGATGCCCACAATGAGCATCAGCAGACGCTGCCAACGGGTCAGGATGGTGTCATCACCACGATAAGGCGGCGCAGTCTGCACCACATCCAAACGGCGAGGCAGTTCGCGCATCACGAGCAACAACACCACCACAAGTGCCACAAGCGATGGAAGCACCAACATTCCGGCATAGCACGTGGGAGATACGAGCCCTTCCATCCAAAGCGTCAAACTGCTCACGTCGCCTATCACCGTGAAAGCACCGCCACAATTAGCAGCCAGCACTATCACGGCTCCATATATCATTCGCAACCGTGCATCAGCCACCATGGTGTGCATCACAGCCAGCATCATGCAAACGGTAATGAGATTGTCCAAATTGGCAGAAAGAAGAAACGTAAATCCCGCCAACCACCACAAATAGCGACGCGGATTACGCGTGCGCAACCATTCGGGAAGAAAATCAAAGCAACCATTACCGGTAAGCACATCCAGCGTAGTCATTGTTCCAAACAAGAAAAGCGCCACTTCAGCAGCACGCGCCATATATTTAAGGAACAAGGAATTGGCAATAAAGTCTTTCACCAAAACTCCACTCTCGGCTCTGCCATTCAGAAAAGCAGAAAAACTGTTCGAATGTTCGGCTGCCAGCAAATGACTTCCGTCGATGATATATAGCAACCAACAGAGCACACCCACAAACATGGCAACAGCCGACTTGTTCATGCGATTCACATTTTCTGTAGCGATGAAGAAAATCCCCAACACCACAATCAACGCAATAACGATTGACATCCGTTTCTCTTTATTATATTTATAAATGTGTTAAACAAAACAAGCGAAACACGGAGAGCGAGTGTAGCTCGTTCAGACCGGTGTCTCGCCTCATTGTGTGTTATCTTCACTTTGTTGGAGCGGCAAACGGGACTCGAACCCGCGACTTTCGACATGGGAAGACGACGCTCTACCAACTGAGCTACTGCCGCAGCATCTCTGCAAGCATTGCATTCTTATTTGCACTACTTTCCGATTAATTGTAAAAACTCTGCACGTGTTTTGGCCTGCTGAAAAGCACCTGTGAAATCACTGGTTGTGGTTACAGAATCATCCTTTTCAACACCTCGCATCTGCATACACATGTGTTGAGCCTCCACCACCACCATTACACCGAGCGGATTGAGAGCTTGCTCAATGCATTCCTTGATTTGCAAAGTCATGCGCTCTTGCACTTGAAGGCGGTGTGAAAATATATCAACCACTCTGGCAATTTTCGAAAGCCCTGTGATATATCCGTTGGGGATATAAGCCACATGCACCTTGCCATAGAAAGGCAGCATGTGGTGTTCACAAAGTGAATAGAACTTTATGTCTTTCACAATCACCATTTGGTTGTATGGTTCACTGAACTTGGCGGAATTAAGCACGGCCACCGGGTCCATATCATAACCACGCGTAAGTGTCAGCATGGCTTTGGCCACTCGCTCAGGCGTTTTCAGCAATCCTTCGCGCTCCACATCTTCGTTCAAGAGTGAAAGAATTTCTTTGCAATGGGCAGCCAGCTTTTCAATCTTCGTTGCATCCATGACGCTATGTGTTATCGAATATTCTTCAATCATCAGTCGGGAACCGACACTTCGCTTCGGATAATTCGCACCTCATTCGACAATCCGGACGACATGCAACGGCGCATATAGTTCTCCGCATCTTCTCTTTTGCGAAAATCTCCAATCAAACAAACCCATCGCGAGTTGCGCAACTGCACATAGGCCGAAAGTTCTGCAAACGTAGCTTTGGCCTTTCGTTGCATCTTCTCAGCCCCCAAACGTCCCTCACGGGTGTTGTTACCGGTAAACACCAATACCCGATATCCTTGTTCCTTGTGTCGAGTGCGTGTACCCACTGTTATGGCTGTGCGTGAATTTCGTGACTTACCATGTCCCGAATTTGCACCACGACCTCCGGCAGCCACATTGATGTTGGCATATTTTCCTGTATTATTCACCAAATCGTGCAGCACTGAGTCCTGAACAATCACCACACGCCCACTGCCCGTGGTCGAGTCTGTGAGATGCTCCGTATAGGTGCTTTGAGCCTTGGCACTGCTCACGGCGAGCATACATATCAAGAGAATAAAGAATGGCTTTCGCATGTCGAAATTTGAGTGTGGAGTTTATGAAAAAAGGAAAAGCCAATGCCTCGCGACACGAGGCATTGGCCATGAGTAGGCTTACTTCCAAGCGTCGATGATGCCCTTGAAGTCTGCAACCTTGAGGGCTGCACCACCAATGAGACCACCATCCACATTTTCCTTAGAGAAGATTTCCTTAGCGTTGCTGGGTTTGCAGCTTCCGCCGTAAAGGATAGAAATGTTTTCGGCTGCTTCAGCACCAAACTTTTCAGCAATGACACCACGAATGAAAGCGTGCATCTCTTCAGCTTGTTCGGCTGTGGCAGTTTTGCCGGTACCGATTGCCCAAACGGGTTCGTAAGCCAAGATGATGTTTGAGAGTTCTTCAACGCTCAGGTCGAACAGAGAACCTTCAATCTGTGCTTTCACAACTTCGTTTTGCTTGCCACTTTCGCGCTCTTCCAGCACCTCACCGATGCAGAAAATCACTTTCAATCCGTTAGCAAGTGCCAAGTTGGTTTTCTCCTTCAGAATTTCTTCTGTTTCACCATAGTAAGAACGACGCTCACTGTGGCCAAGAATTACATACTGAGCACCGGTGGATTTCACCATAGCTGCGCTCACTTCTCCGGTGTAAGCACCGGCAGCCTTATCGGCACAATTTTCAGCACCGAGACCAATGAGACCTTCAGTAAGCTCACCGGCCACACTGGCAAGGTGGATAAACGGAGTGCAAATCACCACGTCGCAATTGGGCTTGTCGGCAGTGAGAGCTGCATTAAGTTCCTTGGCAAGAGCCACACCTTCTTGCAGGTTCAGGTTCATTTTCCAGTTTCCTGCTACAATTTTCTTTCTCATTTTCTTTCGATTTAAATGTTTCTTAATGGTATATCGTTTGTAATACTTGCTTCCCACCCAAAGGGCGTCGAACAGGAGGACAAAGAGCAGCGGTCCTACATAGAGCAACAGCAAACGCAGGATCGGCGAAAGTTCTCCTTCTGACATTTGTTCACGCTCCAAGCGTTCAGCACCTCCCGTCTCAATGTCTTCGGGCAAAGCATTGTGGCTCCACTTTCCCACAATGCGTCCTTCGTGCAGGAGCATCAATCCCGGAGTGGCACGCACCATGGCTTTGATAGTTTCGTCCGAACTGCACAGAAAGGAATAAGCAGCCCCTGTGCGGTCCTTCCAATTCTCCACTGCCTCTTCTCCCGATGCAGTCAAACCATAAAATGCATGGCCGGCATCTCGACAGAAGTCGTAAATGTCATTGATCCGATCGGTATTGCCGTCATCAGCTGACTCTGCGTGCGGCAACGTGAGCAGAAAGGTGTATCCGCTGTCTGAAAGCACCTGCTCGGTAAGGTCTTCGGCTTGTCCGAATGAAGAGAGGCTGAAGTCAACGGCTTCAGGAGCTTTCAACACTTCGGTGCGAGCATCCACAAATTTCCACGGCTCTTCCGGCAAAGCGTCCTCACTGAATTCGCGTTGCTCTCCATCCTTTTCATAGACAAAGAGGGTACGCATTTCGCCTTGCATGGCTGTGGGCAGATGTGTGCCGAGCCGATAAGGCGTAAAATCGATGGGCGGCAAATAATGGGCAGCATATATCCCCAATACTACTATATAGCATATTGAATATACCGACACCACCCACTGATGGCGTTCCGAAATGAAACGACGGGGCGCCCATCGACGATGTTGGAGAAACATAGCCAACAAGAGCAGCACCACATTTTTGGCTAACGTCTGCCCATGGCTCAACTTCAGAGCCTCACCGAAGCAACCACAATCGGGAACAGGGTCGAAAGCGTAAATCCATGCCGTAACGGCAGTCATCAGCACCATAACGAGCAGTGTGCACTTCACTGTAAGACGGCGACGAATGCCCAACAGCAGATACACTCCGAGCATAAATTCCACCGTAGCGAGCAGCACCGAAGCACCCAACAGCCACAAACTATCATCGGGAAGATTTGCTCCCACATAGCGCAGATAGGCATTCAATTTTATTGCCATTCCACCGGGGTCGGCAGCTTTTACAAATCCCGAAAAGAGAAACACTGCGGCCAACACCCAGCGAGCCACCATGGCCGGCACCAAGGAAGTGTAAATGCGCTTATGCTTCAAGGGTGAGTTTGATTAAGCCGAACACGGCATAGTTGAGCATATCCATATAATTGGCGGTGATGCCTTCCGACACCAACGTATCGCCTTCCAAGTCCTCGATTTGCTTGGTGCGGAATATCTTCATCAAAATGAGGTCGGTATATGAACCGACACGCATGCCACGCCAAGCTTCGTCATAGTCGTGATTTTTCTTCAGCATCAACTCCAAAGAGGCCGTGGCATACTTGTCATAGAGTGCCAAAGCCTCTTCATCACTCAAATCGCTGCCTTCCGAAAATCCCAGTTCGAGTTGCACCATTCCCATGATGCAATAGTTCACGATGGCCACAAACTCGGGAACAATTCCCTCGTCCACCATAGCGTGCCCTTTCACCTGAAGGGTTCGGATGCGATTGGCTTTGATATATAGCTGATCGGTGATAGAAGCCGGACGCATGATGCGCCAAGCCGTACCATAATCATGCATTTTTTTTACAAACAGTTCACGACACGAGCGCATCACGCTCTCAAACTGTTCTTTCGTGTTCATTTGTGCCATGTGTATACCATAAAATTCCTTTCTAACGATGACACTTGCAGTAGCATAAGAGCCATTCTTGCCATTCTTCTCACCGTCAGTACTCGGAATGCCGCAAAATTACGCATTTTTCCGCGACATGCAAAAAGCATAAGCGGATTTCGTGCAATGGGAGCACAGAAATATGCCTTTTAATAGATATAGAAAGATTTAATAATGTAACATCTTGCTCTTCAAAATAGTATTTAATCAAAGCTACATGATTTTGTAATACTTTTGAAACAATAGCCCCGTACTTTTGCAGTGTCAAAAAAAAGAATGACGAAGCAATCTGATCAGATAGAGAAAAAGAAAAAATTTAGAAACTTACAATTGACACATTAAAAAAGTATGAAAAAGAAAATCATTCTAGCCGGCATCTTAGCCGGTATCGGTTTCACAGCACAGGCACAGGATGTTAAAACGGAAGAGCCTAAGGGTAAAGCCATCGTTCAGGTGTTTGGGAATTTCCACACCGGCTTTGGTGCCAAGAACGACGACCGCGGCTTTGAGTTGGACCGCAGCTATCTTGGCTACGAATACAAATTTGGCAAAGGGCTTTCTGCAAAGGCTGTGATGGACATCGGTAAGTCGTCAGACGTAAGCGACTACCAGCGCATCGCTTATATCAAGAACGCAATGCTGACGTGGAAAACAGGAAAGCTGACATTGAACGGAGGTCTTATCTCCACTACCCAGTTTAACTTCCAAGAGAAATTCTGGGGCTACCGCTACGTTATGAAGTCGTTCCAGGACCAATACAAATTTGGCAGCAGCGCCGATTTGGGTTTGTCGGCAGCCTACAAATTTGCCGATTGGATTTCGGCCGATGCTATCATCGTTAACGGCGAAGGCTATAAGAAGATTCAGAAGAACGATGGTTTGAACTATGGCTTAGGCGTAACGCTGACACCGCTCAAAGGTTTGCAGCTGCGCTTGTATGGAGGTCTGAACGAGAGCGGCGAAAAGGACAAAAAGGATGTGGCAAACATGGCAGCCTTTGCCGGATACAAGCACGAGAAATTTACAATCGGTGCGGAGTACAACCACATGTGGAACGCCTCCGGCAAGAGCGACGCCAATCAGTTTGGATATTCAGTATTTGGCTCAGTGAAAATGGCGAAGTGGGCAGACCTCTATGCGCGATACGACAACCTCTTATCAAAGGACGATTGGAACAAGGCTAAAGACGAATCGGCTGCAATCCTCGGAGCACAATTCAAACTGGGTAAATATGTAAAACTGGCGCCCAACTTCCGAATGACTATGCCCAAAGCAGATGGCGCCGACAATAAATACTCAGCCTACATCAGTTGCTATTTTGGAATCTAACAGTACACACATTTAATATATAAGATAAATATTATGAGAAAGATTTTTTCATCAGTTATGACCATCGCCCTTGCTCTTACTATGACAGCTTGCGGCACTAGTACGAACAACGAAACTCGTCCGGCACAAGAACTATCCGGCGCAGGTGCTACCTTCCCTCTTCCTTTCTACAATGTGGTGTTTGAGAACTTTGCTCAGGTGAATGGCGATGCTGTGGCTTACGGCGGCATCGGCTCGGGCGGCGGAGTGCGCAACCTGCGTGATAAGATTGTGGATTTTGCAGGCAGCGACGCTTTCCTCTCCGATAAAGAAATGGCCGAGATGGAACCTGTGGTTCATATCCCAACTTGTATGGGAGCGGTTGTAGTGGCTTATAATCTCGACGGCGTAGATGATTTGAAACTTACGGGTGAACTTATCGCTGAGATTTTTGCCGGCGAGGTAAAAATGTGGAATGACGAGCGCTTAGCCGCACTCAATCCCGATGCGAAATTGCCTGCTGAACCAATCATCCCCGTTTATCGTTCAGACGGTTCCGGTACAACATTTGTCTTCACAGACTATTTGACAAAGGTAAGTCCGATGTGGGCATCAAAATATGGTGCGGGCAAGTCTGTCAACTTTCCTTCGGGCCAAGCAGCAAAGGGTAATCCCGGTGTGGCCAGTATTGTCAAGCAGACAAAAAACACCATTGGTTATGTAGGTTCGGAATATGCCTTTGCGCAGAAGATACCCTTCGCACAGGTGCAGAATCAGAGAGGAGAGTTTGTTAAGCCTGGCGCTGAGTCAATCTCTGCTGCAGCTTCGGGCGAGATCCCTGCAGACACTCGCTGCTCAATTACAAATGCCGATGCAGCCGGTGCATATCCTATCTCCACCTTTACTTGGATGATTGTCTATAAGGAACAAAACTACTCAGACCGCAGTAAGGACCAAGCCGTGGCTACTCTCGACCTCTTGAAATACATTCTTTCAGACGAGGCACAAGCGGTTACTTCAGAAGTGCACTATGCTCCGCTTCCCGAAAAAGCCAAGGAGTTGAGCCTGAAGAATCTTGAGACAGTCACGTATAACGGTGTGGCAATCTTGCAATAACCTGTCTGCGCAATGAACGATAAACTATATAAAGTCCTATTGTTCGTGGCAGCCTTGATAATGCCGTTGGTGTGC
>JAEIGA010006353.1_pt1 | contig 17990 bp, 16 predicted proteins | sample 9270691 | NCBI WGS metagenome assembly JAEIGA01 (sample SAMN17057246, study PRJNA624740) | gut metagenome | biome: biome; isolation source: fecal sample | host: Bos grunniens | place: China: Xizang | collected 2019
ATTGTTTCAATACCAAGTGAAAGAGGTGTAACATCAAGAAGAAGAACATCTTTAACATCTCCCTGAAGAACTCCACCCTGAATTGCAGCACCTACAGCAACAGCTTCATCTGGGTTTACTGAACGACTTCCTTCTTTACCAAAAATCTGTTTTACGATTTCCTGAACTTTAGGCATACGAGAAGATCCACCAACAAGAAGAACTTCATCAATTTGATCTGCTGTCAAACCTGCATCTTTTAATGCCTGTTCACAAGGAAGTTTTGTTGCTTCAAACAAATTATCTGTCATTTGTTCAAACTGAGCACGAGTAAGTGATTTCTGAAGGTGTTTTGGACCTGTTGCATCAGCTGTAATAAATGGAAGATTAATATCTGTAGTTGTTTGTGCAGAAAGCTGGATTTTTGCATTTTCAGCAGCTTCACGAAGACGCTGCATAGCCATTGCATCATTTGACAAATCAATACCAGTATCTTTTTTGAATTCATCAATAAGCCAGTTAATGATTGCACGGTCCCAGTCATCTCCACCAAGGTGTGTATTTCCGTTTGTTGATTTTACTTCAAAAACACCATCACCTAATTCAAGAATAGAAATATCAAATGTACCACCACCAAGGTCGTAAACTGCAATAACTCTATCTTGTTTCTGATCTTTATTAAAACCAAAAGCTAATGATGCAGCTGTTGGTTCGTTGATGATGCGTTTTACATCAAGACCTGCAATTTTACCTGCATCTTTAGTAGCCTGGCGCTGTGCATCATTAAAGTAAGCTGGAACTGTAATAACAGCTTCTGTTACTGTTTCTCCAAGGTAATCTTCTGCTGTTTTTTTCATTTTCTGAAGAATGAAAGCACTGATTTCCTGTGGACTAAATTCTTTCTTTTCACCATTTTGTTCAATCTGAACACGAACATCTTCGCCGTGGTCTAAAACTGTATAAGGAAGTTTTGTTGCTTCACCTTTTAACTCATTAAATCTGTGTCCGATAAGACGTTTTACAGAATATACAGTATTTTTTGGGTTAGTAACCATTTGGTTTTTTGCTGGTGAACCTACAATACGATCGCCTTTTGAAGTAAAACCTACGATAGAAGGAGTTGTTCTTCCACCTTCTGAATTCTGGATAACAACTGGTTCGCCATTTTCCATAACGGCAACACATGAGTTTGTTGTTCCTAAGTCAATTCCAATAATTTTAGACATATTATATTCTCCAATAAATTATTTTAAAATTCTAATTAGTTTGAACTTGGCATAACTACCATAACTTTTGCATGGCGGATAATTTTTTCTTTTAATTTATAACCTTTTAGATATACTTCTTTTATAGTTGGTTCTTTTACATCGCCTTCTGAACTTCCGATAGCTTGGTGTTCGTCAGGATTAAATTCATCACCTACTTTTCCATAGCTAACTAAGTTGTATTTATCTTCAAGCATTTTTACAAGATTTTTATTAATCATCTTAATGCCTTCAGCCATAGATTTTACATCCTTAGCTGTATCAGCTGCTTCTAAAGAACGATCAAAATTATCAAGACTTTCTAATAAATCTCCAAGCAAATTTGCATTTGCATAATCAAAAGTTTCTTGTTTTTCTTTTATCATGCGTTTTCTGTAATTATCAAAGTCAGCGGCACGACGCAATAACTGATCTTTTAATTCAGCATTTTCTTTTTCTAGAATTGAAATTCTTTCTTCAGCAGAAATTTCTGTTTTTGTAGATTCATTTTCAGTTTCTACAGCATCGTTTTCAGTAGTTTCCTGCTTGATTTCAGAAGTTGTCTGATCTTGTGTCATTTCTTCTTGTGTCTTTTCAGATTCACTCATGTCTCTTTCCTAAAATATTTTAAATAAATACACAACCTTTGACGCTTGTATTTATTTATCACTTATAAAAATAACAAAATACTTTATTATTCGTCAACATAAATATTCAAAATTCTACTATAAATTGTAATATTTATTGAAAAAATCAGGGATAGGCGCATTAATTTTTAATTGTTCTTTTGTAATAGGATGAACAAATTCTAAACACTTTGAATGAAGCATAATTCTTTTTTCAGGTATACCTCCATAAAGTTCATCTCCCAAAAGTGGTAATCCTGCACTTGATAAATGTACTCTAATTTGATGAGTTCTTCCTGTTTTTAGCTGTGCCTCTATGTAAAATAAATCCATATTTTTGTAATTTGATTTATTTAATATTTTGAATTCTGTTTTTGAATATAATCCGCCATTTTTTTCTGGAACAAAACCCCATTTTGCCGCAGAACTTTTTGGACTAATTCGTCCCATGTAATTTTCTATAAAAAAGGAATCCTTAATTTGATTTTTTTTATTTGTAACGGCAATTGCATGATATATTTTTTTGACAGAGTGCTCTTCAAACATTTTGTGAATATCATTATTTACACAGCGTTGTTTTGTAAAAAGGATTGCGCCAGAAGTTTCTCTATCTAATCTGTGCATAATTCCAACATAAGGAGGATTTCGCAAAGAAGGATTGTTTTTCCAAATCCAACGAATTACAGCTTGGTGTAAATTATCTCGTTTTTGGCCACCAACAATAGTTTCTTCTGTTGGAAATAATGAAGGTTTATTTATTACTATTAAATATTCATCTTCAAATAATACATCTTTTTGAGTGACTTCGTATTTTATATCATCTGGTTGTTTTTCATAAAAAAATTTATTTTCATCAAAGTTTACAGAAATCTTGCTTTTTGGAAAAACAATGTACGCCGGTCTTCTGATTTGAGAATTATTTACAAAAACTGAACCTGCAATAATTAAGCGTCGAATTTTTGAATTACTGATTTCTTGATTTTTTACGCAAATTGGAAGATTTTCACGAAGAAATTCATCAAGGCGAATTTTATTTTCCACAGAAAAATTATAAATCATATAAACCTATATTATTTTATAATCAGGACCTTCATCTGTAAGATAAATTTTTACATTACAGTTTTCCATACAAACATTATTATTAAAAGAATTTAAATCCATTGCTTCTGGACTTAATAAATCATCAGGATTATATTTTGTAAAAATTACGGATTCTTCCCCTTCACCAACAAGTCTAGAAAATGCACCATTTAATTTTACAATATCATTCACTATTGGAATTAATTCAGTTTTGTTTTTTTCTTCAAATTTCATAGCTAAAAAAAGCAACTGCATTTTTTCAATTTCTTTGTGGGAACAATCTTCTGGGACAAAACCTGAAGTATAATCGCAGTTGTTTACTTTTTGCCATTCTGCAAAGTCAGCAAAAAATTTGGAAGGTTGAATTTTTAATGCGTGTAATATTGATAAAAACCAAGGAACAGCTCTTCCAGCGGAATAAAAAGTTTTACATGCAAAAGCAATATTTCTTGCAAAACGAATTTCTTCAGCAGAAAAAATCCCAGAAACTTTAGCAGTTTGGGCTAATTCACTATTTTCTATCTGAGGAAAATCAATGTGATTTGGATATTGTTCAACAGTAAAATCAATTCTGTCTTTAAAAAACTTAAAGGTATCAACATTTATATCAGCGTAAGTTAAACTTACACCAAAAACAAAACCATTGTTATTTAATAAATTGCTTTTTTTTGAATAAAATTTTTTATCGAATAAATAAGGTCCATTTTGTTTTTGATTTGCTGAAAATGTAAGCTCCAATGAACAATTAATTTTCATTGCTTGATTAATCACATCTAAATCAATAATTTTAGGATTAATTTTTAATGCGACAAATAAAAATGGAGCTTTTTTTTCAACAGCTTTTAAAAACTGAAGAATTTTTTGCTTGTTATCTGCAAAAGAATCATCATAAACAGATAATTCAGTAATTCCTTTTGCTTCAAACTCAGATAAAGTTGCTTCTATTTCTTCAGTTTTAAAATGATATTCTTTTAATTTCACAAAAATATCCTAAAGTAATTGAATTCCAATCTTTTTGCATTCATCTTTTACTCTATCAGGCCAACTACTAACTTGAGTTTCTCCGATATGAGCTTTTCTTAAAAGATACATACAAAGTCTAGATTGACCTATTCCACCACCTAAAGTTTGTGTTAATTCACCTTTAAGTAAGCGTGAATGGAATTCAAGATTTTTGCGATTTTCTGAACCAGTAACTTCTAATTGTTTTGCTAAAGATTGTGGACTTACGCGAATTCCCATTGAAGAAAGTTCAAAAGCAGAATTTAATACTGGATTCCAAACGATTAAATCTCCATTTAAACCACAGTGACCATCACCTGATTCTGTAATCCAATCATCATAATCAGGTGCTCTTCCGTCGTGAATTGTTCCATCTGGTAATTTTCCACCAATACCAACAATGAATACTGCTCCATATTTTTTTGCAATTGCATTTTCTCGTTCTTTTGGAGTTAATTTTGGATATTCTCTTAATAAATCATCTGAATAAACAATTTTAATATCTTCAGGAAGAATTGGTTTAATTGCAGAATATCTATCGTAAATAAAAAATTCTGTGCGTTTTAGACATCTATAGATTTTTTTTACAATGTCAAAAAGATAATAAACTGTTCTGTCTTTTTCATCGATTGCTAATTCCCAGTCCCATTGGTCAACATATAAAGAATGAATTGCATCTAAAGTTTCATCAGGGCGAATCGCATTCATATCTGTATAAATACCAAAACCTGGTGTTAATCCCATTTCAGTTACTTTTAAGCGTTTCCATTTTGCCAGTGATTGAACAATTTCCATTTGAACGCCGCCCATATCACGAACTGCAAATGAAACAGGTTTTTCAACACCACTTAAGTCGTCATTAATACCCATTCCAGAACGAACAAATAAAGGTGCTGTAACTCTAGTCAAATTTAATTCTGTAGATAAAGTTAATTGAAAAAAATCTTTGATTGCAACAATTGCGTGTTCTGTTTCTTTGGCACCAAGAATTGATTTATATTTTGTAGGCATTTTAAACATATTAAACTCCCATTTTTTTATTCACTATCATAATTAATTAATGTTGTAATATTTAAAGGCGCTAGATTTTTTTCGTAATTTAAGAAAGGTAAACCAATAACACCTAGGATATCAGTTACCTTTGCGCCTCCTTGTTCAATAAGATTTTTTGCAGCAGATAGAGTTCCTCCTGTTGCAATTAAATCATCAACAACTAAGTAATTTTTTCCAGCGATTATATCTTCTTTATGAACTTCGATTTCTGCAGTTCCATATTCTAATGAATATTTGCAACTGTATGTTTTTCCAGGTAATTTTCCTTTTTTTCTAATTAAAACAAGTGGCAAACCTAATTTTTCTGCTAAAGGAGCAGCAAACAAAAAGCCACGAGATTCAATTCCTGCAATTCCGTCAATTTCTTTTTCTTTGCAAAGTTCTAGCATTTTATCAATACAATACTTAAAAACAGGTGGATTAGTAAAAATACTAGTTACATCATAAAACATAATTCCTGGTTTTGGAAAATCAGGAACACGGCGAATAGATTTATCAAGAATTTCTAGGTCTATCATAATGCTACAATTTTAATATTATTTGTTGATATTTACAATAGAAAAGAAAAAAATAGGAACCGAAAAGCATTTTAACGCATATCGATTCCTTAAAAAAAACTAATTTAATTTATGAAATATTATTATAATTCTTTTTTCCACAAACCGTGTAAATTACAATATTCATAAACAGCAACAGGTTTTTCTTCACCAATGTAAAAAACTGCTTCTGGTTTATCTGTTGAAGACAAATTCACACGCTGGATTCCTTTGCTTGTTACAAGACAAATCCACTGAATATAATGTTCTTCTGTCATAGGATGAGCAACTGAACCAACTTGAACTGTTACTTTAGAACCATCTACTACTACAGCAGGAACATGTTTTTCTGTTGCAGCATCTGTTGTATTTGGAACTAATTCAGTCATTTCTTCTCCACAACAAATAACTGAAACACCAGAATCTACTATTTTTTCAATAATATTTCCACAGTGATTACATCGATAAAATTTTACTTCTTTCATTTTTACTCCAATTTTGACTTTTTACGCTGTCTTGCAACAAAGTGAAAAACAGCAGGTGATAAAAAAATTTGCAACGCAAACTTCTAAATTATTTTCTCTATACTTAATATATAACAAAATATTAAAAACGAAAAGTAAAATTAATTGACATCAAGTTTTTCATCGTGTAAGTTTTTGATATGAAGAAAAATCTAACAACATTATTTTTATTTTTAACTATTGCCTTTAGTTCCTTTTGTGAAAGTGGAATTCCTATTCATATTTGGAAAGAAATTCCTTCTATGAAAAATCAATATTCAGTTATGTATATGCATTCACCAAAGGAAACTTCAACAAAAAGGCCAGCTGTAATAGTTTGTCCAGGCGGAAGTTATCATCATTTAGGGATTTACAATGAAGGATATAAATCAGCTAAATGGTTTTCTGAAAATGGTTTTGTTGCTTTTAATTTAAGATATAGAACTGCAGAAGCAGGATATCACTACCCTGCAATGTTACAAGATATTCAAAGAGCAATTCAAATTGTAAGAGAAAATGCAGAAGAATTTAATGTAGATGCTTCAAAAGTTGGAATTATTGGATATTCAGCTGGCGGTCATTTAGTAACAATGGCTGGAGCTTTTCATAAATCCCACGATGAATTAAAAAATCTTGGCATAAATCATTCTGCAAGTTTAAGACCTGATTTTGTTGTTCCTGTGTATCCAGTAGTTTCAATGAATGATGAATTAGCACACAGATGGTCACGAAAAAGTCTTTTGGGAAAAAATCAATCACCTGAACGCAAAAATGAATTTTCTATGGAATTACAAATCCCAAATGATATGCCACCAACTTATGTTGTTGTTTGCAAAGATGATAATGTTGTTGATTATAGAAACAGTTTAGCATTATATGATGCACTTCAAGAAAAACAGATAAAATCAGAACTTGCTTTATATGAATGGGGAAAACACGGCTTTGGAATGTTAGATAATGAATTTATGAAAACATTCCGTTGGAATGAGCCACTAAAACAGTGGCTCATTGAAATTGGAATTATTAAATAAATTTTAATTTCGGAAAAGCAATTTTTATAACTTCTTCAATTCTTGAAACAGGAATAAAGTTTATTCCTGTTTTTACATGTTCAGGAATATCATCTAAATCTCTTTCATTTGCCTTTGGAATAATAATTGTTTTTATTTTATTTCGTTTGGCAGCAACAGTTTTTTCTCTAAGTCCACCAATTGGCAATACTTGACCTGTTAAAGATAATTCTCCTGTCATTGCAAGGGCTGGTTTTATTGCTTTGTTTGTAAAAAGACTTATAAAGGTTGTTGCCATTGTAATTCCAGCACTTGGACCATCTTTTGGAGTTGCTCCTTCTGGAATATGTAAATGTAAAGTATTTTTATCAAACCAATCTGGCTTTTTAATTTTGTTTTTGATAACAAAACTTTTTACCCAGTTTAAGGCAATTAATGCAGATTCTTTCATTACATCGCCCATTTGTCCAGTAAGCATTAATTCAGGTTTGCCAGGATAAGTCATACTTTCTATCAAAAGTGTATCACCACCCATGCTTGTCCAAGCTAAACCAATTGCAGTCCCTGGAACAGCAGCTTTTTTTATTTCACTTTCATCAAAAACAGGTTTGCCTAAGTATTTTTCCAAATCAGAAGAATCAATTTCAAATGTGATTTCTTTAATTTTATCTTTTAAATTTACATCTTCTTCTTTTGATACAACTTCAGTAACAAGTTTGCGATGAATTTTATCAAGATTTTTTTCGTAATTTCTGACACCTGCTTCTCTTGCATATTCTTGTGCAATTGTCAAAAGTGCAGCTTTTGTATATTTTACTTGATTCTTTTTAAGCCCATTTTTTTCAAGATTTTTAGGAATCAAATATTTTTTTGCTATTTCAATTTTTTCTTGGTCGATATAACCAGAAAGTTGAATAATTTCTGCTCTATCAAGTAAAGGACCTGGAATAGAATCAAGAGTATTTGCAGTTAGAATAAAGAAAACATTTGAAACATCAAAAGGCAAATCCAAATAATTATCTCTAAAAGAAACATTTTGTTCAGGATCTAAAACTTCTAGCAATGCACTTGCAGGATCTCCGTGAATACTTGAACCCATTTTATCAATTTCATCAATCATAAAAACAGGAGATTTTGTATGTGTAATTTTAAGGCCCTGAATAATTTTTCCACACATTGAACCAATATAAGTTCGGCGGTGGCCCTTAATTTCTGCTTCATCGTTCATTCCACCAACTGAAAATCTGTAAAAAGGTTTATTCATTGCAGTTGCGATTGAATGACCAATACTAGTTTTTCCAACACCTGGAGGCCCAACCAAAAGAAGAATAGAACCTTTGTTGTCATTCTTGAGTTTTCTAACAGCCAAATATTCCATAATTCTTTTTTTTACATCTTCAAGTCCGTAATGGTCATTTTCCAAGACTTTAGATGCTTTTAGTAGATTATAATCTTCCGTTGGTACATCGTTCCATGGTAATTGAACTACAAGTTCCAAGAAATTTCTTGAAGTTGTATATTCTGGGGAACTTGGATCTAAAAGTCGGAATTTTTCTAATTCATTATCAAGAGATTCTTTTATTTCACCAGAAAAATTAAGATTTGTAATTTTTTCCCTATATTTCTGATAATCTGTTGCGTTTCCTTCTGAATCTGTTCCCAATTCTTCTTGAATAGTTTTTAATTGTTCACGAAGGAAATATTCTCGTTGATTTTTTTCTACTTTTTGATTTACTTCCTTTTGAATTTGCTTTTGAACACGCAATAATTCCTGTTCTTTTTTTATAAACACAAGAACTTTTTCCATTCTGTGTCTAACATTTAAAATTTCAAGAACGGCTTGCTGTTCCTTTTTTTCTATATTTAAGATGGAAGCAATAAAATCAGCGATTTTGCCTGGCTGATCAATATTGACCATATTTAAGCGCATTTCTTCAGAAAAAAGTGGATTATTTTCTGTAATTTCACGCATTTCACTTAGCAAAGCACGAGTTAATGCTTTTACTTCAAATGTATCGTCTTCTTCATCTTCCAAATAATCAACTGCACAAACAATAGGAGCTGACACATGAAGTGTTTTTCTAATTTTAAATCGCTTTATTGTAGAAACAAAAACATGAAGTCCACCGTCTGGCAAATTGATTTTTTTTATAATTTTTGCAGCAGTTCCTACGGAATTTAAATCTGTAGCAAGTGAATGTTCAACATCATTTTTTAGCATTACAAGACCAATATATCCATCAGCGCCATAAGCTTGTTCAATTAAGCGAATATCTTCTGGATTATTAATCATAAGTGGCGTAAAAATACCAGGAAAAATAGGTCTTTCTTGCAAAGGAACAATAGAAAGTTTATTAGGCAAAACTTTATCTACAGGTAAAATATCCCCAAGTTTTTCATTTTCTATTGACTCTTCAATATTTGAAATAAGTTCTTCAACTTTTGATTCAATTTCTTTATCAAAATTATCTTCATTATCTGTCATGTTTTATAATATACACTTTGAACTTGTAATTGGGCAAGTAAAAAATTATTGATTATTTACAGGTTGCAAATTTGCAGAAACAAATAATTCGTCTTGATACCAGTCAAATAATAACGAGAAATTTTCTTCTGAATATCCGTCTGCGCTAACTTTTATTTTCCAAACAGAACCACTGATAATTTTTTCTGAAGGAATTTCTTCTAATTTTGTCCAATTATTTTCATACCAAACATAAAAATTTGATTGATTTGTTATTTCAGTTCCTGTTACTGCGTCGTAAGCGTGAGGTCTTATAGATAAAGCTCGTCTCATATTTTTTAAGAAATCACACTTAATAGTAAGTTTTTCTTTTTCAACGGAAAAAGACTTCCACCAAACATAAGGACCTGCAACAACTTTAATTCTGTAATTTCCAGGACGCAAATAAACTTCTTTTATTTTGTAAGTTCTATTTGCAACTTTTTTATTTGGATTATTTTTATCAATAACTTGGATAACTTCTCTTCTGGAATTTTTTATTTCAGGAATTTCGTTGCCATCATTTTCAAAAAAGAATGCTTTTACTGGCAAATCTGAATTTACAGAAGAAGTTGCTGGCATTTGCATTTCTATATCAACAGGCGTAAACCAAGGTTTTAACACATATTTATGAATTAATCCTAAATACCATGAAGTTCCTAAGGCTGCTGCAACAAAAATTAAAGAAAGAACAATTCTTCTTACTTTTTTTATTTTCAAATCTTTTGGAACAAATGGTTCTTCTTTTAATGGTTTTGGAGAAAGAATCATTTTTGCCAACTGAACACGAATTGCATGTGTGTCATAATGTTTTAAATATCTTTTAATAATATTCAAAATTGAAGCAGTTGACTGAAACCTTCGTTTTGGATTTGGTTGCAACATTTTTTTTATTAATTTACAAACCACAGGAGGAATTGTTTTATCAATTTTATTAGGTGCAATATATTTTCCTTTGCGAATTGTATTTAATGTTTCTATTGATAATGTTCCTGGATAAGGTTTTGAACCAGTTACCATTTCATAAAGCATAATTCCTAATGCATAAATATCTGCTCTTTGGTCAACATTTGCACTATTTTCAAATTGTTCAGGAGGCATATAGGCAGGAGTTCCTAATGCTACTCCACTTTCTGTAATAGATGGAGAATCTTGTTCTTTATCACCGCTAGCAATTCCAAAGTCTGCTAATTTTATTTCTGCTTTTTTTGAAATTAAAATATTGCCAGGTTTAATATCTCTGTGAACAATATCTTTTGAATGAGCGTATTTTAAGGCTAAACAAGCATCTTGCATAATTAATAAAGCAACTTGAGGACTAATAACTGTTTGCTTTTGAATTAATTTATCAAGTGCCATACCGTCAACAAGTTCTTCTACCATGTAGCGATAACTGCCTTCTGTAAAATAATCAAACAAATGAACAATATAAGGACTTTGCAAATCAAGAAGAATTTGAGCTTCTCTTTTGAATCGTTCAATATTTGCAGAATTTTTTCGTGCAGTCATTTTTTTTATAACTACATATCGTTTTAATGACGGATGAAAAGCTTTATAAACAACGCCCATTCCGCCTTTTGCAATAATTTCGATTATTTTGTATTTCCCAATCATTTGTGGAAAAGTATCACTCATTTTTAGTTCCTTGTATTATTATTCTGAAATAGTTTTTATATCTTCTTCAAGATTAATATCTTTATTTGTATACACTAAGACAATATTTTGTTTTTCAGGATTGTGAATTTGAACAAAATATCCATTTTGGCGCAAATAATAGTTTCCTGTTACTGGACGATGACCTGCAAAATATTTTATATTTGATAAATCATCTTTTTTTGTAAATTCTTTTAGCATAGAAACTACACTACCTTCTTGTGCTGCATCATTTGGAGTCCAAGTAAGACCTGTTACAACTTCTTCATTGTTTAGGCCATTAATTACTTCTTCCTGAGAAAAATGAATAACAGGTTCCGCATGGGAAATTACACAATTATCAAGAACAGCAACTAAAGGTAATGCTTTTTCAAAACAAGAAGTAAGCATTAAAATATCATCACCATAGACTTTTTTTACAAAGGAATAAACCATTTCGCCTTCGTTAGCAAATTTGCAAAAAGGATAATCGCCTCCGCCACGGTCGTTCATAATATTTTCGTGATTGCCTTTTAAAAAATGGAAATGCTCTGGGAATGTAATTTTTGCATCAAGAATCATTGCTAAAATCCACAGATTTTCTAACATTTCAGAAGTCATTTGAGGTCCATTAACAACATTGTTTTTAAATTCATTCAACGCATCTAACCATCGCTGACGACCTCTTAATTCTGAATGCATTGCATCGCCAATACAAATTATTCTTAATTTACCAGCTTTTATTCCGTCTAAAACAGTTGATCCTTCAAAATCATCAGGAAGAAAACCATTTGGCAATTTATAATCAAAAATATTTTTTAAGAAATAAGTTCTTGCGTGCAAATCTGGAACAATAATAGTTGGTAATGGATTTTTCAAAAAATCTAGCAAACCACCTACAGTTCCTGTTGAAGAGGATTTTCTATAGTATGTAATTTCATTTTCAATAACTGAAACAGCAGAATTTAATAATTCAAAAATAAAATCATGAGAAGGCAATTCTTTTGAATTAAAATATTCCGTTATTCTATCTTTAAAACTTTCTTTCATTTATTACGAAATCACCAAACTCATATTTCCAACAGTAATTTTATCACCAGAATTCAATCTTACATATTTACCTTCTGGAATTTTTTTACCGTTTAAAAAAGTTCCATTTGTGCTATTTTCATCTTTTAAGAAATAAGCATCTTTAATTTTTTGAATAATAGCGTGATGACGACTTGCAAGTTTGTTATCAACTACAATGTCATTGTCAGTTTCGCGACCAATTGTAATTTTTGTAACCAACTTAATACGCTTTTTATTAAACACTAAATATGAAGCAGGATTTGATTCTGCAATTGCATCTAAGTGTCTTCCTACTGGGCTACTAGTTATAATTGTTGTATCTTCCATAATGATAAAATTATATAACGATTTGAAAAAATCTGCAAATTTCTAATAAAATTTTAGACAATAATAAAGTATTGTGTTATTCTTAAAATTATGGATTGTAACTTTAGTGCAAAATTTTTGTTCTTTGTTACATTAGTTTAAAAAACTAAATTGATATTTTTAATTTTAATTGGAGAAGCAAATGAAAAAAATTCTATTTTTATTAGTAGCAACAGTAATGTTTGGAGCAATCACAAGTTGTGCATCAACAAAAGTTGAAGAAAAAGCTGCTGACAAAATTCCAGCAGTTGTAGGTGCAGAAGGAATTGAACGACCTTTATGGGTTTTATCAGGAAGAGAATCAGAAGATGGTATTTATGCTGTTGGTTCTGGAAAAATGAGTACTCGTGCTAATTCATTAAAAGTTGCACAAACATCAGGTCGTGCTGAACTTGCTCGTACAGTTCAAACAACATTAAAATCTGTAATGGTTACTTATGCAGAAGACACTGGCGTAAAAGATGATATCTTAAATTATATGGAAGAAGCTACAGTTCAAAGAACAGCAGGAATTCTTCAGGGCTCCACACAAAAAGATTATTGGGTTGATGCAGACGAAACTGTATTTGTATTAATGTATCTTCCTTATAATGCTATCACACCTACAGCAAATGATATTGTAAGTGAATATGTAACAGACAAAAAAACTGAAATCACAGAAAAAAAAGTTGCAGAAGCACTTAAAAAATATAATTTGTTAGATACAACAACTGAATCTTCAGATAGTGAATAATTAAGGTAATTTATGAAAAAAAACTTTTTTTATTTTCTAATTTTATTTATTGCGTTTACTTTTACTTCTTGTGAATCAACAGGAAATGTAAATGTAAAAAGAGTAAGTGCTGATACTGTAACTGATTTGTCTGGTTATTGGAATGATACAGATATAAGACTTGTTGCTGAAGAAATAATTAATGGCTGTTTAACTTCTCCAAGAATTTTGGAATATCCATTAACACACAACGGAGCTTTACCAGTTGTTATTGTTGGAAGCTACAGAAACAAAAGTGATGAACATATAGATACAGAAATACTTACAAAAAAACTGGAAACAGCCCTTGTAAATAGCGGAAAAGTTGAATTTGTTGCATCTTCTTCTGAACGCCTAGAATTAAGGGAAGAACGCAAAGATCAGCAAATTAATTCTAGTGAAGAAACTGCAAAAAGTCTTGGAAACGAAACTGCGGCAGACTATATGTTACAAGGTTCCATAAAAACTATTGTTGATACAGACGGTCAAACAATGACAAGAACTTACTATGTAACAACAGAAATGATTCATATAGAAAACAATAAAAAAATATGGATGAATGATAATTCAAGCATAAAAAAAGTTATAAAAAGACCATCAGTTAGATTTTAGTTTTTACTTTTTTAGGCTGTCTAAAAGTATTATCTTTAAGACAGCCTAATTTTTTTAAACTAAATTGGAGTGATTATGAAAAAAATAATTTTTTGCGTTTTAATTTTAATAAATACAGTATCAGCTTTTTCAAGTGGTAAAAAAGATCCTTATTGGATTTCTAATCCTTATGATGGATATAGCGCAGACAAATTTATTGTTGCTTGTGGCTCAGGAACAACAAATGATGATGCAACAAAAAAAGCTATTTCAGAAGTAAGTAGTGTTTTAAAACAAGATATAAATGCGCAAGAATATGTAAATCAATCTTTTTCTTCAGATGGAAAAAATCTTTCTACATATTTAGCAAATATTACAACAAACACAAATGTATCAGATATTTCTGGATTATCTATAAAAGACAAATACAAATCAAAAGATGGAACTTATTATGTTCGAGCAGTTTTAGATAAAACAACCGCTGGAAAATATTATTCCTTGCTTATAACAAAAAACGCAATGGAAATAGATACATTAATTTCTGAATCAGAAAAATATCTTTCAACATTTACTGCATGTAAATTCCTTTTGAACGCATATAAAATCGCAAAAGAAAACGATTATTATTTAGATTTATTGTCTGTAATAAAACCAGAGTCAAGAAAAATGCTTTCTTATGGAAACACTTCTAATGTTGTTGCAAAATTAGAAAATGCTTTTAAAAGCATAACAATTGCAATAAATGTTTCTGGAGACGACAGCCAAAGAATTTATAGCGCAATTGCTTCAGTAGTAAATTCCTACGGAATCACTTCCCTGCCTGTAGAAAAAATCACTGATAATACAAAATATTTAATTACAGCAGATATTTCATTTGAAGACATAGAAAAACCTTCAGATTCTGACATATTTTTTACAAGATATATTTTAGCTTGTTCATTAACTGAAGTTGATACAGAAAAAGATTTACTGACTTACACAAAAAATGCAAGACAAGGTAAACTTTCAAGAAGAGAAGCTCAACAAAGTGCAATAAGAGCTGCAGAAAAGGTAATTGCAGAAGAATTATCTAAAAAATTTGGTGATTTATTAAAATAAATTATTTATTTGTCACACTCTTTTTGGTTTTCGGGCTTCCAAATATTTTTTTGTCAATACAAGATAAGATTCATAATGAGGAAGCCTATTTTTTACAATTTTAAGAATTTGTTTCATTATAGTTTCTACTGCTTTTTTTGTTTCAGAATCTAATTTTGTCACAGCAGAAATAATTTTTTTTGAATTTTTAAACAAATTATCTTCTAATTCTGAATTAGTTTTTGCATTAGTAGCTTTAATAAGTTCAAAAACAGTTTCTATTAAAAGTTCAATTTGATTTTGTGAAAGTTCATTAATACAAGAATTAATTGTATTGCTAAGAAAATCACTTGCGGAATTAAAATCTTCTACTAAAGCAAAGTTTTTTCCTAACAAATGCCAAGAAAGTGCATCATGTTGCATAATTCCCGTTTCATCACTTTCTACAACAGAATATGTACCTGCCCTATAAAACATCATTCCTATTATAGAAAAATGTGGGTAATAAGACTTTATTTTTGGAATTATTGCTGTAAATTCTGGAGAATTTATTCTATCACTTGAAAAACCCGGTCCATCGTAATTATATATTCTTTCAATTCGTTTATTAATTTTGTTAGAAACTTTTGCAGCAGCGTAAATTGCTAAATTTCCACCTTTGGAATGTCCACCAAGAATTAAAGTCCCTTTGGTTTTATCAGCAACATTATTTAAATAATTTACAGCATCAATTTGAGCAGGAACAACATCTTTTATTGCTAAATTAAAATCTTCTTTCCAACCAACAATTGTGTCATCAGTTCCTCTGTAAGCAACAAAGTAAAATTTGTTTGCAATATTGTAAGTAACTGCAGAAAATTGTTCTTCTTTATCATTATTTATAACAGAAACATAACCCAAGATTTTTATATCTCTAAAGCGAAATGAATTTCCTGCGTAATAAAAAAGTTCAATTGTATCTTTATTTATTAATAATCCAGTATCAGAGCGTTGTACATAATTTTCGGAAGTAGCAAAGTCAAAGCAAAGGTGTGATAAAGTAATATCTTTTTCAAAATCATTAAAAGGAATTAAACCGTCAAAATTAAGATAGGAAATTTGAGATAAAATTAGAGCATCAATTTCATTAAAGGCATCTTGTTCAAAAGTTAAATCACCACGCCATTTTATATAATCAATAATATTTGCCATACAAAAAAAATTTAATACTGTTTTATTTATCTGTCAACGAATTAATTTTCCAGGATAAGTTTTTAAATATTGTAACTATAGAAAGAAAAATATATTATTAATTTATATGTGGAGGACTAAATGAGTCAAAAAGGAATTACAATAAACAATTCAGAACAATTAGTTCAAAGAAAGTTTTTAACAAAAGTTTATGGTTGGATGTCATTAGCTTTATTATTAAGTGGCATAACCGCTTTTATCGTAGCAACTTCCCCTTTTTTAATAAATTTAGTTTTTGGGAATAAAATAGGATTTCCACTTTTAGCAATTGGTGAAATAATTTTAGTTTGGTGGCTATCTGCATCAATTAGAAAAATTTCTACAATGGCAGCATCTATTGCATTTCTTGCTTATTCAGTAATTAATGGAGCAACACTTGCTTCTATTTTTTATGTGTTTTCACTTAATTCAATTATAGTCGTATTTTTAGTTAGTGCATTAATGTTTATTGGAATGTCGTTGTACGGTGTATTTTCTAAATCTGACATAATGTCTTTTGGAAGATATTTTTCAATGGCAATAATGGGATTAATAGTCGCTTCTGTAATAAATATTTTTCTTAAGTCAAGTGGCTTTAATTGGGTAATTTCAATTGTTACAGTAGTAATTTTTACAGGCTTAACTGCATACGACACAAGAAAAATGATTTTGGTTAGTCAACAAGCAGATGGAAGTGATATGTTCCAAAAAGCTTCTATCATTGGTGCATTGGAATTATATTTGGACTTTATTAATATTTTCCTTGCTCTACTTCGCATTTTTGGAAAAAGCAGAGATTAAAAATCAACAGGAAACAAAAAAAGGGCTAGTATTTCTAGCCCTTGGTAAACGGCTTTAATTTGTCGCCGTAGAGTTCATGTGTAAAACTGCTTAGCACTCTTACCTGAACAATTTAAATATTATCATACAATCTATAGAAAGCAAGTCTTTTTTACAAAAAATAAAAAAAAAATTAGATTTTCATACTAAAACAAGGAAGGTAGTTTATGAAATCAAAAGAATTCTTGAAACAATGTATTACAGTATTATTTTTAAGTTGTTTATTCTGTTCAACAGTATCATGTACAACAAAAGATAATCAAAAAAATACAGATTTTGAAGAAGATTCCAAATTAAAAATTTTATCTTTTTCACCACAAGAAGAACTACCGACTGCTGTAAAATATCCATCAATACAAGTTCAATTTTCTGAACCAATTGTTGCTATTGAAAAATTAGGAATTCCAACAGATAAAAGCGAAATTATGACGATAAATCCTCCATTAAATGGAACTTTTAGATGGTATGGAACAAGCCTTTTAAGTTTTGAATGTTCAGATTCATTAATTCCACAAAAAGAATACACTGTAACAATTAATAAAAGTTTAAAATCAATAAACGGAAACAAACTTTCTGGCCAAAATGTGTTTAAATTTTACACAGAAGAACTAAAAATCAATTCAATAATTCCAGGTATTTCAGGAATTGAACAAAATCAGATTTTTCCTTATGACGAAATTCCAACAGAATATGCAAATGAAATTGCAATTTATTTTTCTAACAATATAAATCCAAAAGTTATAAAAAGTTTTCTTTATTTTGAAAATGATGCAACTAAAAATAAATTAGATTATTCAATAATAGAAGCAAATAATAATTCGATACGAGTAAAATTATCTGATACTTTGCAAGATAATATGAAAATCAATTGTGTTCTTCCAAAAGGAACAATGGCAGATGAAAATTGCAGAGCAACA
>JAEIGA010006354.1_pt1 | contig 17987 bp, 15 predicted proteins | sample 9270691 | NCBI WGS metagenome assembly JAEIGA01 (sample SAMN17057246, study PRJNA624740) | gut metagenome | biome: biome; isolation source: fecal sample | host: Bos grunniens | place: China: Xizang | collected 2019
GGTCCTGCACGATGAGGGCATCTACACCGATTTTGTAGAGCTGATGAACGAGGTCTTCAACGCTCTTGAGTTCGTGGTCGTAGATGATGGTGTTGAGCGTGACGTAAACTTTAGCCCCGTAGGTGTGGGCGTGTTTGCACAGGCGTTTGATGTCGGAGAGCGAGTTGCCTGCTGCGGCGCGAGCGCCATATTGAGGTCCTCCGATGTAAACGGCGTCAGCTCCGTGGTTGATGGCTTCAATGCCGATGTCGGCATTGCGTGCGGGGGCTAAGAGTTCGAGGCGTTGCATACGAGGAAAGAATGTGGGATTACTTAAAATAGTTTGCGGACGGGGCTATATGGGTTTCCTCGTCCGCAATTTGTTGGGGTTATGTTTGTTAGGGTTTACTCATAGTGATGAGTAGTTCTTCGTTGTTGCGCGTGTTTTCCATCTGCTTAAGCACAGCTTGCATGGCTTCTACGCTGTTCATGTCGGAAAGGTAGTTGCGGAACACCCACATGCGGTTTGCCGTATTGGGAGTGTGCAAGAGGTCGTCGCGACGTGTGCTTGAGGCAATAACATTTACGGCGGGGAAGATACGCTTGTTGGCGAGTGTGCGGTCGAGTTGGAGTTCCATGTTGCCCGTACCCTTGAATTCTTCGAAGATTACTTCGTCCATTCTTGAACCAGTGTCGATGAGTGCTGTAGCAATGATGGTGAGCGAGCCTCCTCCTTCGATGTTTCGAGCTGCACCAAAGAAGCGCTTGGGACGTTGCAGGGAGTTGGCATCCACACCGCCGGAGAGGATTTTTCCTGAAGCGGGCGCTTCCGTGTTGTAGGCGCGTGCAAGGCGTGTGATGGAGTCGAGGAAGATGACTACGTCGTGGCCGCATTCAACCATTCGCTTGGCTTTTTCGAGCACGATGCCTGCAATCTTAACGTGGTTGGAGGCGGGCGCATCGAAGGTTGAGGCGATGACTTCGGCCTTTACGGTGCGGCGCATGTCGGTAACTTCTTCGGGGCGTTCATCGATGAGCAGCATCATTAGGTATGTCTCAGGATGGTTCTCTGCAATGGCATTGGCAATCTCCTTCATGAGCATCGTCTTACCCGTCTTGGGCTGCGCTACGATGAGGGCGCGCTGACCTTTGCCGATAGGTGCAAAGAGGTCAACAACTCGGCGCGAGTAGTTGTCGTTGTGGCCCGTGCAGAGGTTGAATTTTTCGTCGGGGAAGAGTGGGGTGAGGTGTTCGAAGGCTACACGGTTGCGCACTTGCATGGGTGTCATACCGTTGATGAACTCTACGCTTTGGAGCACAAAGAATTTGTCGTCTTCGCGCGGAACTCTGACTTTACCTTCCACAATGTCACCGGGTTTTAGTCCGTATTGGCGAAGCTGCACAGGCGATACGTAGATATCGTCGGGCGAAGTGAGGTAGTTGTAGTCTGCGGAGCGGAGGAAACCATAGCCTTCCTTCGTCAGCTCCAGCACTCCGCTGCCATCGAGCAGCACGCTTTCCTCCATGCGTCTGATGCTTGCGCGGTAGTTGGCGGCAGCTTCTTGCTTTGCTTGCATAGCGGATTTTTGCTCGTTCTGCGTTATTTGTTTTTGAACGGCAGGGTCATCCTTGAACTTATGGAATTTCTGAGCAGGTGCTACGGGAGGATTGGAGTTTGACGCACGTTGCGGACTTTGAGGTACGTCCTGAATAATGAGAAAATTGTCGTTGACGCGCTTTATCCATTTTTTGTTGGTCAGCACTTTCTCATTTTTATTTTCAGTGTTTGCAGGAGATGCTTTGGGCTCAGCGTCCTGGGTTTTGGGCGTTGTTGTTTCCGAAGTATCTTCAGGCTGCGGTTTCTCCTTTTTGGGGGAGGGCGGTGTAGCCGAGGGGGTGTCTTTTTCGGAAGTTTTGGTTGTGGGTTCCGATGTCTGAGCTGTGGGGTTAATGGTTGATTGAAGCACTTCAGTGGCTTTAGCTAATGCCTCGCGCGCAGCCAATTCTGCCTTTGAAGGACGACCGCGTTTGCGCTTTACTTGTACTACGGGTTCTTCGGTTTCATTAGCTTGTGCTTCGATAATTTCTTGTACCAATAGCTCTTTATCATCGCTATCCTTGTGTTCGAGGTTGAAGTCCGCTGCTATTGATTGTAGCTGCTTGACGTCAACCATCATTAATTGATCGTGCGTGTAAATGGGCATAAAGCTTATGTCGTTTGGCTTTAATGAAAGGGCCTCTCCTTCGCCACATGATAGGAAATTTGAATGACCGATGTTTTTAATTATATTGCGGTCTAAACTGAAGGTAAAGGCGGATTTAAATACAATGGGTAACAAACATGTTATCCAAATTTTATCTTAAACAGCGCAAAGGTAATGATATTTTTTAATTGTATGAAGATTTTGAAAGTTTTTTATAAACTTATGGGTGTTTTTTCGCTTGTTGCTACTAAAATATAATGTTGTTCAGCTTGCAAGAATCATAATTTTTGAAAAAATCTTTTATTTAGTTCGTAAAATATTTAATTTTGTCGCATGCTTAATTAATGTGTACCGTTAATGTGCTGTATGGTATTTCATTAGTGGTTGATATATTGATGAGTATGTTTTATAAGAATATTTAAATTTTTTAGGGAATGAAAAATAAGAAGATTTTTTCAGCATGCCTATCTTTGCTTCTTTGTTTTACGAATGCAAGGGCCGAAGTCGTTTCTCAGGAAAGTGCAGCCGCAGTGGCAAAGGTGTTTATGGAGTCAATGGGGTGTTACAATAAGAAACTCGTGCCGCTAAATTCGTACGAGGAAAAAACTCGTTCCCGCATTTCTTGTGCAGAACATCCCGCATTTCATATTTTTCATGGTGAAAATAATGAGGGGTTTGTTGTAATTTCAGGCGACGACATTGCAAGACCTATTCTCGGCTACTCATTTAATAATATAGAGCGCGATAGTATTGGGCAATTCCCTCCCGCTATGGTTGAGTGGCTAAATGAAATCGAAACTCAGATTTTATATGCAAGAAAACAGGGACTTCAGCAAAGTGCGGAAGTCGCGCAAGAATGGACATTGCCTGAATATAGCAGCAGCGTAGTACAATTGCAAACCGCTCAGTGGAATCAGGATTCTCCTTACAATATGGATTGTCCGCTTGATAAAAGAAAACGTAGTCTGACGGGTTGCACTTCTACGGCGTATGCTATTCTGATGAAATATTATGGTTATCCTGAGCGTGGAAGGGGCGTAACTCAAGAATATGTTTGTGAAAATAGTGGTGTTTATGTAGCGCCAAGAAATTTGGATCATGAATATCTGTGGGATATGATGCCCTTGGAGTACAAAGTCGGTCAATATGACCATCAGCAAGCAACGTGTGTGGCGCAGTTAATGGCGGACATAGGTGCTGCTATACAGGCTGACTATTCCGTTGAGGCAACTTCTGCTTATTGTGGTAGGAATGAAATTTTAGCTCATTTTGGGTTCAATCCAGGAATACGCAAGATAAGAGAAGAATATTCCGCTGCCGAATGGTATTCAATGCTGTGTGCAGAGTTGGACATGAAGCGTCCAATTCTTTATTCAGGTTCTCCGCTCGAAGGTGAGGGAGGTGGACATGCTTTTATTTTAGATGGCTATACGAATCAAAACACTTTTAGTGTAAATTGGGGTTGGGGAGGAAGCTATAATGGTATTTTTGCATTGGATGCTTTGACACCTTCGAGTCATGATTATAGAGGAGGGCAAGATGCTTACTTGGATTGTGTTCCAGCTACGTATCTTCCGGTCGTAGCAAAGGTTGGAGACATTGAATGTCCTTCTTTGAAAATAGCTTTGGACTTGGTTCCAGAAAATGGTGAGTTGACGCAGATTACCTTGCTGCAGAGCGTAGATATGAATCATATAAGAATCGAGGAAAACCAAAATGTTGAATTAAATTTGAACGGCTTTACTATTAATATTGAAGAATACGGATTTTTTAATTACGGTAAAATTCGCATTACGGATACGGAAGGAACGGGTAAAATAAATGTAGTGCAAGGAAATTGTGGTATCTTTAATAATTATGGTGTCTTGGTGATTGAGGCCGGGGAATTTAGTAATTTAGTAGGCTTAGACGAGGATGATACAGATTATCGCCGTTGTGTTTGGAGTGGTGAAGAAAGTACAACTGAGATTAATGGGGGAAGTTTTACCAGTGTTAACCAAGTCATGTGCTTTAATGGAGAAGCTACGATTAATGGCGGTTTGTTCCAATGCGCAGACGATGGTTCGGTAATTCTGAATTTTTGCAAATCCGGAAAACTTACAATAAACGATGGCGTCTTTAAGAATATTGCGGAGGATGGCGATGATTCAAACTCCCGTCGTTGTTGCTATATTGCTGAGGGTACAACTACCGAAATCAATGGTGGAAAATTCATCTGTACTAACTGCGTATTGCTCGTGAAGGGTGATTTTACGATTAACGATGGTTATTTTCAGTGCATAGGTAATAGTGAAGTTATTGCTAACTATGCATTAGAAGGAACTCTGACAATTGAAGGAGGAACTTTTGAAAATTCTTATGTTGGTAGTGTTGGAGATGACTATCGTCGTTGTATATGGACGGCAGATGGTACAACTACGCATGTAAATGGAGGAACTTTCTGGAATGAATCGACTACGCAGACATTGTGCTTCAATGGCGAAGCAATAATAGCCGGCGGAGTTATCGAAAACAGAGGGACCGGTATAAGTTGTGCCTCAAGCGGAAATGTGAAGATTACGGATTGCATGCTTTCTGGAAACTGGATTTTGTATGCATGGAGCGGTTGCACGTTGAAGTGCTCTGGAGGATTGTATTCACAGAAGGTTGAGGCAAAATATTTGGAGCAAGGCTATGAATGCTTCCCGAATAATGACGATATGTCTGCTAAATATCCGTATAGGGTTGATGTAGAAACAAGTATTGTTGGAGTTGAAGCAGATAAAGCAATAGGTGCGGTGTATTATGACTTAAATGGTAAGCGTTATACAAAGCCACAGCGCGGTATAAACATTATGTATAACGCTAATGGAAAGAAAGTAAAAATCTTGCATTAATCTCTTTGTAAGATACGCTTCTGAAGGACTTCGAGAGAAGTAGAACGTAGGATTTACTCGCAGAGAGTGACTCCTACGTTTTGCTATAATTCATCTTTCGCAGCCTTATTGTTGATAATTTTTATTAAATTTGTAGCTTAATTACTCATTAATATATATAGGTACTCATTTATTATATATATGGGGCTTTTTTTTCTTTAATATACACAGATATAAATGGCAAACCCGTATTTAGATGTACAACATCTTTCGAAGCGCATAGGCGACCTTGTGTTGTTCGAGGATATTTCGTTTTCTCTGGCCGAAGGCGAAAGAGTGGGGCTTATTGCCCGTAATGGTGCAGGAAAATCTACGCTTTTGAATATCCTGGCTGGTACGGAGGATTATGAATCGGGCAAGATTGTTTATCGTAATAATTTAAGGGTGGGCTATTTGCTGCAGAATCCGAAGTTCAATCCGATGGAAACGGTGCTTGAAGCAGTGACGCAAGGACAAGCCAGCCTGCTGAATGGCGATGAAATGTCGGAAACCGACGAACATCGGATTTCGGCAAAGCAATTGCTCTCGAAACTCAAAATTCCTGATACATCGCAGTTGATGGGTCAACTTTCGGGTGGTCAACTCAAGCGCGTGGCTTTGGCAAGAGTGTTGCTCTCGAATCCCGACTTGTTGATTCTTGACGAACCTACCAACCATCTTGACCTCGAAATGATTGAGTGGCTTGAGAATTACCTGCGTCGCAATGTGCGCTCGCTCTTGATGGTGACGCACGACCGCTATTTCCTCGACCGCGTTTGCTCGGAAATCATAGAACTCGATGAGCAGCAACTCTTTACTTATCGTGGTAATTACGCCTACTATTTGCAGAAACGCGAGGAGCGCATAGATGTGGCGAATGCCACAGTGGCGCGCGCTGCTAACCTTTATCGTAAGGAGTTGGAGTGGATGCGCCGCACACCATCAGCACGCGGAACTAAAGCACGTTCGCGCAAGGAGGCTTTCTACGAACTCGAACAGGTGGCAAAGCGCAGAATGCAGGAGCGCAATGCCCGCCTGGATATTAAGAGTGGCTATATTGGCTCGAAAATCTTTGAGGCAGAATATGTGTCGAAGGAATATCCCACGACGAAGATTCTGAAAGATTTTTATTACAACTTCTCGCGCTACGAGAAGATGGGGATTGTTGGCAACAACGGAACGGGAAAAACTACGTTTATCAAGTTGCTACTGGGCGAAGAGCGTCCGGACTCGGGGCGCTTTGTGATAGGCGAGACGGTGCGCTTCGGATATTTTTCGCAAATGCCGATGGAGTTGCCGCGCGACATGAAGGTGATTGACGCCGTGCGCCAATATGCTGAGACGATTGACCTTGGTGGTGGTCGCCACCTTACGGCGATGCAGTTCCTCACGCATTTTCTGTTTCCGCCTTCGCGCCAGCAGGATTATGTGTACAAATTGAGCGGAGGGGAGTATCGCCGCTTGCAACTGTGTATCGTGCTGATGAAGAACCCAAATTTCTTGATTCTTGACGAACCTACTAACGACCTTGACATCGCTACGCTCAACGTGCTTGAGGAATATTTGGCAGATTTTCGCGGTTGTGTTATCGTCGTGTCGCACGACCGCTACTTCATGGACAAAGTGGTTGACCACTTGCTCGTGTTCAAGGGTAATGCGGAGATAGAAGATTTCCCCGGAAACTACACGCAGTATCGCTCCATGCCGAAGGACGATGGGGTGGAAGCTAAGGCGAAGGACGCAGCGCCGCCCTCTTCAGCAGCAACGCGCGGAGCGGACCGCAAAGCAAAACTCTCCTTTAAGGAAAAGCAGGAGTTGAAGCAGCTTGAAGCGGACATTGCTGCGCTCGAAGCGGAGAAAACTCAGATAGAGGAGGCGCTTTGCAGCGGTACGCTTTCGGTGGACGAACTTACTGAGAAGAGTAAGCGACTGCCTGTGCTGGGCGAGGAGCTGGACCTGAAGATGATGCGTTGGCTGGAGTTGAGCGAAATCGAGGGGTAGCCTTTCTTGAATCATAGCGACGAAGCCTGTGCGCGTAGAGCGTAGGGTGGCGCTAAATGCCTTAAGGTTGATATATTTTTCATTTTTTAATACAGCAGTATCGTGCAACCATTAGCCGAACGTTTACGTCCGACATCGTTGGACAACTATATTGGGCAGCAGCACCTCGTAGGTGAGGGTGCTGTATTGCGCCGTATGCTTGAGTCGGGGCGCATTTCCTCATTTATATTATGGGGACCTCCCGGCGTGGGAAAAACTACGCTGGCTCAAATCGTGGCTTCTACAGTGAAGACGGCTTTCTATACGTTGTCGGCTGTAAATTGCGGCGTGAAGGAGGTGCGCGAGGTGATAGAACGTGCCAAGCGCGAACGCTTTTTTTCATCGCCGAGCCCCATACTTTTTATCGACGAAATCCATCGTTTCTCGAAGTCGCAGCAGGATTCGCTCCTGGCTGCGGTAGAGCAAGGAACGATTACCCTTATTGGAGCTACTACGGAGAATCCTTCGTTTGAGGTAATCCGCCCCTTGCTTTCGCGTTGTCAGGTGTATGTGTTGAAGAGTCTGACGAAGGACGAACTGCTACACTTGGCAAACGTTGCGATAACAACGGACATCGTGCTGCGCGAGCGCAAGGTTGAACTGGTTGAAACCGAGGCGTTGCTTCGATTTAGTGGTGGGGATGCTCGCAAGTTGCTGAATATTTTGGATTTGCTCGAAGCATCTGTCCCTGAAGGAGTTATCAGAATCAGCAATGACTTTGTATATGCTTGCTTGCAGCAGAATCCTTTGGCTTACGACAAGGATGGCGAGCAACACTATGACATCATTTCGGCTTTCATCAAGAGCATCCGTGGCTCGGACCCTGACGCTGCGCTCTATTGGCTGGCACGCATGATTGAGGGTGGCGAGGATCCTAAGTTTATTGCTCGCAGATTGGTGATTTCGGCAGCAGAGGACATAGGGCTTGCCAATCCTAATGCCCTCTTGATGGCGAATGCTGCCTTTGATGCCGTAGAGCGAATTGGCTTTCCCGAAGGGCGCATACCGTTGGCGCAGGCTACGGTGTATCTGGCTTCAAGTCCGAAGAGCAATTCCGCATATATGGGCATCAATACGGCGATTGAACTTGTGCGGCGTACGGGCAATCTTCCAGTACCTTTGCATTTGCGCAATGCCCCGACGCAGTTGATGGCAGAACTCGGTTATCATGCGGGCTATGCTTATCCTCACGATTATCCAGGCCATTATGTGAAGCAGCAATATATGCCCGACGCGCTTCAACATGAGCATTTCTACACTCCAGCAGACAATGTCTCAGAGCGAAAGTTGGCTGAGTATTTGAGTCGGTGTAAATAATGCCGCCAGAGGTGGTTGGATTTTTGATAATTGCTGAGTTGATTGGTAATAAATCGGCTATGAAGTGAAAAAAGTTTGATTTTATTTTGCACGAATCAAAATAACTTTCTACTTTTGCACCGCATTTGTGGAGGAGCAAATGCATTCCTATGCTTAGGGGTTGCCGAAATGGCTCAGTTGGTAGAGCAACGCATTCGTAATGCGTAGGTCGCGGGTTCGAGTCCCGCTTTCGGCTCAAGCTGCATTGGAAAGAGAAGAACGTGAGATGGAGGTCTTTCGTTCTTCTTCTTGTTTTGTGGCACAGATAGCGCAAATGCTCGTATGGATTTTCAGGATTTTAGCCAAACAATAGGTAGTTTCCGAGGTCATTGCTGAGGGCAAAATAATTTAATTCTATTCTATTTACAATATGAGGAATCATCTTTCGAACGACGATTATTTAAATGAGTTTGAGCAGCGCTTGCTGCAGAACTTGTTGCGACAGCTGCACGCGCGAGGCATGATGGGGACGCAATTACTTAGTTCTGACGACCTTGATGATAAGTTTGAAACATATCTACAGGAATATTTGGCCGACGCACTTCCGCAGATTGTGGACTATCCAATGGTGTCCATCGCGTGGGCTACGTACATCGGACTGGGGTTGGCTTACTTGTGGGATGCTGACTTTGAGCGATTTGTCGAGACAGAGTATCGTATGCTCTATGGTCCGCGAGGATTCGATGATATGGACGAGCATATCCTTTACGAAGTGATGGGCTATCAGCCTGAAGACGCAAAGGGCCAGGTGCAGCTCATTCAGAGCATTTCGCAGGCGTGTCTTACAGCAATCAAGGCCGAGCAGATAGAGCCGCAAAGCCCTATGGCTTTCCATGTATATGTGCGTACGGTTGTCGTAGCTTTCCGAATTGGAGCTGCCTTGCAACTTTATAGCATGGGGTACAAGTTTGAGAAAGTTGAGGCTTAATTCTGGTTAAACGACAGTTGAATTTTCGGCCCGATTTATCGAAAACAACAAAGCATTTTGGCAGTTTTTCTAAACTTAAATTTTATGCGTCAAAGCGCAGATTTTCCGAATTTGGGTGAAAGTGGACTTCGCAAAATGCGATGTAAATTGTAAACTCTAAGATAGCAAACCGAGTGGCAAATTGTTAAAATATTTTAAATTTGCGAAAAAAGCGAATTTGGATTTCGCTCAAAAATGTTGTATATTTGCACTACGGAAGGGGAGACCATGCGGTTTCCCCTTTTTTACGCCCCAAAAATGGCAAAAACAAGCTCAAAGGTTGTTAAAACAAGGTCCGATGTTGTTAAAATTACCTCCGATGTTGTTTTAAGAAAGTCCGATGTCGTGAAAATCTCGACCGATTTCAGTGCGAAAACTTCCGATTTTGGCGCCATTTAGTTAATAATTGTTAAAACTTTGCATTTTCTGATATTTGTCAATTTTGTTAAAATTTGTCAAAATTTTTGGATTTTAATATTTACATAAAATGTGGCAAAAACAGGCTCAGATTTAGCCAATTTTTGCCACAATTTGGTTTGTATGAACAGTGTTTTTCCAAAGGTATTTTTATGATGTCAGGAAATAGCGGTTTATGCTTTTGAGGGGTAAGGTGCGGGGGAGTTTTTGCATTGGGATGTGCGTTCTCTGCCAAGTTTATTTAAGCTCCATGTAGTCGGGGATTACGGGTAGGTAGCAGTATGTTTGATTGGCATGGTCAATCATGCAGGCGTAGTGATTGATGCCGTTGGTGACGACGACATAGTCGGCTTTGAGTTGGCTGTTGTAAGCGCATACTTGTCGAAACACAGCCTCTGTGATGGCTACATGAGCGGCCTTGTATTCGATTATCATGCGCGGGAGTAGCCCTTCGCGGTGGTAGAGCACGGTGTCGCATCGTCTGGTTGTGCCATTAAGCGTCAATCCTACTTCGTTGGCGAGCAGCGTTGCGGGGTAGTGTTTATGGTGTATGAGGAAGTTTGTGAAGTGTTGGCGCACCCATTCTTCGGGGGTGAGTTTCACCCAACGTTTGCGGAGTGGGTCGAACACGCGATGCGAGTTGTCTGCCCCTTGTGTGAGACGTATGGCGAAGGGCGGAAGGTTGAGTGGCTTCATGTCCTTAATTTCAAAAAAAATGTTCAAAAAGAAGTAGAACTTAGCTCGGCTTTTGGTAACTTTGCAGCAAAAGAAGTGGGTGGAAGCTCTGCGGAGTACGTATTTTCCTGCTTCTTGCTGACGCAATTGTTAGCCATGAGCATTAATTTGCGCAAATTTAGCATTAAAATGGTAATTGGCAATACATGAGTGATGGCTTAAAGATTGAATAAACCTTAATTATATAAAGAAATGTCTGCGGTATCCAAACGTCCAACTCAGGAATTTGAATCATTGTTGCGCGAAATTCGCGCACATCGTTTTGCGCCAGTTTATGCGTTAGCTGGCGAGGAGGCTTTCTTTATAGATAGGTTGGCTGAGGCTTTGATTGAAGAGTTGCTTCCAGCAGAGGAGCGTGATTTTAACCTGGTGCAGTTCTACGGAGCTGAAACAACGCCCGAAGCTGTCATGGCTGAGGCACGAGGATTTCCGTTTGGAGCCGAGCGAAAGGTGGTTTGCTTGCGCGAAGCTCAGCAACTGAAGGGGCTTGCGCAGTTAGAACTTTATTTTAAGTCGATACCGCAGACAACGGTGCTGATTATATGCCATAAATATGGAGCAATCGACCGCAGGACGAAGCTGGCAACGCTTGTACAGAAGCACGGCGTGCTGTTCGAGGCAAAGCCGCTTTATGCTAACGAAATTCCGGCTTTTGCTACTCACTATGCTACAAAGCTGGGCTTGAAACTCTCGAGCGAGGCTGCTCAGGTAGTTGCCGAATTGTTGGGCACAGACCTCTCGAAACTGACAACAGAGCTGGATAAGCTTGCTGTAAATTTTTCTACAACGCAAAATGGGGGCGAAATCAGCAGAAATCTTATTTTTGACTCCATCGGAATGAGCCGAGAATTTAATGGCTTTGAATTGCAGGACGCGTTGGTGAAAAAAGATGCAAGGCAAGCGATGAGGATAGCGGCGTATTTTTACAAAAACGATAGGGAGAAGAATCTTATCAAGCTATTGCCGTTGTTGTTCAAATTTTTCTCGCAATTGATGTTGGCTTATTATGCTCCGGAGAAGACCGTGGGCGGAATCGCTGCTTGGTTGGGTGTGAAAGAGTGGCAGGTGGAGCGAACGTTCATTCCTGCCATGAGAAATTATACGGGTGTAAAAGTGATGCAAATCATTGCTGAAATCAGAGCGGCGGATGCTCGCTCCAAGGGAGTGGGGGTAGGACCGGCTTCGCGCAATGAGGATATTTTAACACCATTGGTATGGTTTATTCTTAATTAATTTGTGGTTCGTTTTTGGATTTAAAGGTGTGCTTTGGTGGAGCCTTTGACGTACTAACGACTTTCGTTTTTTCATCTGAAAGGGGAGTGCTGCGCATGAGTGTGGCGCTCTTTTTTATTGCCCGAAATTTGGAAATCTTGAAGGGGCAGGGCGTGCTTTTCTTCCTCCAGCAGGAAGTTTACATAGCTGAAAAAATGATGATTTTGGCGTTTATGGATGTTAAGGAAGTTGATGTTTCTTTATTGAATTTGAGGAAAATTTTTCTTTACATTTTAGAATTTTGTTTGAAAAATTGGTGAAGGTGAATTTATGTTTTTATCTATAATTTTATAGGTTGAAGCAATGGCTGATTTAGTTTCGGGTGAATCACAAAATGTAAATTTACTCTAAATTTCCCTTTTTTTAGCATCAAAAAAATCCAATTTTTCTATCAAAATGGGGCGATTTTTTAGTTTTTTAAGTCTGAAATTCTCTGTTTTTTGTTTTTTCTGAGTGAAATTTTATTCACGTTTTTTTTAGTTTAATTTATTGTAGAACAGTTCTTTGTACGCTTTCTTGGTGGCTGAGATTTCTTTGTTTGCTGCTAATTTGGGCATTGAGTAGAGTGGTGCGGATTTACGCGAATAATGCTCAATTTTGTGTTGAAGCAAACGACGTTTAAATTTTATTAACATTTGAATTTATAAATTTAAAAATGTAATGCGTTTATCATTGTAAAACGAAATGTAAATATAAATCGAGTTTAACTCCAAGAATACCCAATATTGATAAAGATAAATATTGACAAATTTGATTTACATTTGATATTTTACTTATTTTAATTGATTTTGTATTCGCATTGTTTTGTTTATGATAAGTTGCTTAAAACCAAATGTTTAGAATATTGCTTTTAACTAATTGGTGTTAATGTAAAGGCGGGATTATGGTGGGTTTTATGTAAATTTAGTCAAACTTAGTGCATATTTATATTTTAACACTCTGAAAGTCAGATGTTAAATAAGTTTTAATAAATTATAAATAGAATAATAAACTTGTGGTGGCATTAGCGATTTACAGATTTAAATTGTGAAAGTTGAAAGTTTGATTGTGAATTGTGAATTTTATAAATATTTATTTTTACAAATGTGATTTATTGTTTTATATTTACAATTATTGTTTGTTTCAGTTTTATTGTTTAACTTTGTAAACGCAATAAACGTTTCATAAATGAGCAATAAAACTATTGATGTCTTAATTAACCTCCTCTCCCCTATTGTATTGGGCTGTATTCAGGGGGTATGATAGAGGCGGATAGTTGATTTCAAATGAAGTTTTGGAGCTGATAATTTTTGAAGTTTTGTATAAGACATTTTTAGCGAAGTTGACTTCGTAGCATTGAAGAAATTTTTTTTTGACAGACTTCAAGTGAGGTGTCTGAAATTTGAGTTTTTAATTTCAAGTTTTTTGCACCATGGGGCTAACCCAAAATCCAAACAATAAAATTCATTAATTAAGAAAAACACAATAACGATGAAAGAAAGAATAAGGTCGTTGATGATGCATGCTAAATTGACGCAACAAGATTTTGCTATGCGTTTAGAAATTTCGGCTGCGTCGCTTTCAAACATTTTTAATGGTAAAACAAATCCGACGAACACTCATGTGTGTGCGGTGCACAAAGCTTTTCCAAACGTAAATATTAATTGGCTTTTGTTTGGAGAGGGAAATATGTTTTCGGATGGTTCGAACGAAGACCTGGAGTCAGGAGAAAATGTTGCTCCTGTCGATTTGAGTTCTGCTGTTTCAGAATCGCCAGATGCTTCGGTGGCAAAATTTTCGATGGTCGATGAAGAGTACCCTACCTATCAAGTGCCACCAAAAGCGAATATGCATCGTGGGCAGCAGCCTGCCTATCCATCGCAAGCGGCTTTTATGAAAAATGAGAAAAGTAGCGAGAAAGCTTTGCGCAAGGTAAAGGAGATACGTGTGTTCTACGACGATGGTACATACGAGTCGTTCATCCCCACCGTAAAGTAAATCCGTTTTTTTTTGAAAAAATCTATATTTCGCATTCTGCTTTTCCAACTGTGCTAATGCGTGGCTTTAGTTGAAGTTTGTCTTAGGCGATGCAAAAAAAATGTTGTGCATTGAGGAGTTTAAATCAATGTACTGAGGATTGTTTTCTGAGGTTCTCTCGTAACAATTAGGAACTTTTTGCGCGTAAGATGCCTTTTTTGGAAAAATGGCGCTAATGTTTTAGAAAATGCGATTTTTGGGCGAAAAAAAGTCAAAATGGCATTAAAAGAATTCTATTTCGTATGGTTGAATTTGTCTCAAATTTTTACCTACTTTTAAGAGATTTGAATCATGATTGAGCATTTGTTGACACCTTGCATACCGCATCGTTTTTTAAGCGACAAGCGCTATTGTGACGGGCATCTGCGTGTGGTCAATGCGCTCCCCGAGCGTCGCGTTTTGGGCCTGCATATTCCTGATATGAAGGGTGTAGCAGCTCGCTTAATAAGAGATGAAGGTTGCGCTATTATTGATAAATTTGAACAATTTGATGCTACAGCCTTTTCTCACGAGGAGATAATGGTGTGGGGATTTATGATAAATCTTGAAAAATGCTCTGTAGAAAGGCGTTTTGAGCGGCTTGCGCGATTTGTTCCAGTGATGGATAATTGGGCGGTGTGCGACTCCTTTTGTGCGAATGCTAAATGGGTTGCGAAGGTTGATAAATGCGTTTTGTGGGCGCATCTTCAGGGGTGGTTTTCCTCTTCTTGCGAATTCGAGGTGCGCTTTGCTTTGGTCATGTCGATGACTTATTTGATGAGCGCTGACTGGATAGATAAGGTGTTCGATAGGATTGCGGGCTTGGATTATGCTCGGATAGCGTCGAGATATGTTTTTCAAAGAGGAAAACCCGCTGCGCCGCAAATGGGGGTAGTTGCTGGGCGTTCGCCCTATTATGTTCGCATGGCTGTAGCATGGTTGCTGGCAACTGCGTTGTATCGTTTTCCGGAACAGACTCGCCGCTTTTTGAGTGCGACGCCTTTGCCTGAGGATGTGCTGAAGATGTATGTTCGCAAGGCCAAGGATTCGTTCAGAACGCGTAGCATGTCGGCTTTCTGATGAAGTATGCCCCCCTTTTCTGATGAAGCGTGCTTACTCCCTTCAGCGTGGGGTTAAGTCTGATATGGAGGGAGAGGCTCAATGATGGCGCTTGCTTGTCCTTTTTTGTGGCAATCTCTCATTATATATATATTAAGGACTGAACTTAAAAAAGGGCTGATACCTCCAGTTGTGAAGTGTCAGCCCTCGTTGTTTTTTTTTGTGTGTGTAGTTTCTTATTCAGAGAGGATTTTTATCGGCGGATGTTCCACATTTTGTTTTGCGGGAGGGGGTGTTGAGCGTTTATCGGCGGATGTTCCACATTTTGCTTGTGTTGTCAGCATTGAACATTACGTCGATATTAGCACCTTGTTTTTCCTTGATAATCTCCCACGCTCTCAGTTGGATGAATTGGTCGGTAGTGAGTCCAAGTTCTTCCTGATAGGCTTTGTCGGCGATGGCGCGTTGTCTTTCGGCAGCCTCCTTTGCTTTCAGCATTTCGAGGCGCGATTCTTCCGTGCGCTTTGCTTGCGAAGCCGCAGCTGTGGCGTCCATTTCGGCCTTCTGTCTTTCGTTAGGAATAGCGCGTCCGATGACGATGTTTACCACATCCACGGGCAGCTCGCCATACTTAGTGCTTAGTTCCTCAATGTAGTTCACCATGTCGTTCTTAACGGCCACGTTGATAGAGTCCAGCACTTCGCGATTGCTCATCAGGTCGAACGGACCAAAGTTCGAGATATATCCGCGCACGGTGTTTCTATACACTTCCTGAATCACTCGCTCATACCAGTTTTCTCCATAGTTCTGAATCAGGATGGGCGACTTATTGTCGCGCACCTGCAGCTGAATTTGCGTGTTGAAGTCGAGTAGCGTGTTGTCGTTCGAAGTGGCGTCGTCCAACTTTTCGTCGAACTTTTGTGGCAACATCGAAACGATAACGTAGTCCGTGCTCAGCCATGTGTACGAAAGTCCCGTTTCTACGGGGTCCATATCTACACCTCCGCTGCCGAAGATCCAGGGCTTATGAATCTTGACACCTTCCTGCCCGGCATCGGGTGTCACGGATGTGCACGATGAAACGCCGAGCGCGATGCACATCATGATGAAAATGGAATGAATAACGTTTTTCATAATCTCTTCTGTGTTTTTTTGTTGTTTGTGCTTAATTGTATTTTTTTTTATTGCTTTGAATGAAAATACCTGGTTTAGATTATGCAAAAATAATCATTTGAAAGTAAGTCACAACCAGAAATGTTGTTTTTTTTGCTTATCCATGAGTGGTTTTTGCCTTTGCTGAGATTGTAATTTGAAAAAAGTGTTTACCCGACACCAATTTCTCCTTTATTTTTCCATTCATTCCCGAATCGTTTTCGATGCATCGTGCGGCGGTTGTTGCAAACAAGGGGTGGGAGACCGACCTCAGCGTCGGCCCCCACGATGCTTATACTCCCTCGGCAGCAGCGCCCTCGGCAGCATCGCCCTCGGAGGAGTCTTCGGAGGAGTCCTCGGTGGGGTCTTCGGGCACTTCGGGCGTTTGAGCCTTCGTGCGGCGCAGGCGGTGGGCATTTTCCTGGTCGGTGATGATTTGCTCCAGGTTCTTCATCTGCGCCTCGTTTGCCTCCGTAGGATTGAGTAGCGTGTAGGCGTAGAAGAGCGCCACAACGTCCGCTACGAGCGAGCAGTATGCGGGTCGGTTTTCGGCAGCCTTCGACACGACGGTGTTTGCCTCAGCCGTAGTGCGCATGTCGAGCGCATTCTTCAGCATTTCGAGGGCAAGGGTCATCTCCTCGATGGTCGATGTGAGCCCTACAGCCTCGATGCCAGCCGCTTCGGCCTTGAGCATTTCGAGGTACGACATGGTGGTGGCCACCTGCTGTCCGAGGGGCAAACTTTGGATGCCGATGAAGGGGCGCGTCTTTTCGTAGAGCGCTTGTGCGGCAGCTGCTTTGGTGGTGTTGGGGGCGTCGCACTCGTTGCGCACGGCGCGGTGGAAGTAAACGATGGTCTTGTCCAGCTTCTTGTCAGCCTCCTCGACGGCTGCCGTTTCGGGCATTGCGCGCGAGTAGGAGAGGGCGTAGCTCATCGTGTCGCACACGTCTTTGAGTTCCTGCATCTTGGCTTCGGGGATGGGGAATCCTTCCTTGTTGCTCAGGCTTGTGAGGAGTTTGTGGATTCGGTTGACGAGGTTGCTGAATTCCGCGTTGTTGTACTTAGTCATCGCGGGAAGAGAAATTTTTGCTTGGTAGTTCATGGTAAAGAGAATTGAGAAATGGGAAATGAGAAATGGGAAATGGGAAATGGGAAATGGGAAATGGGAAGTGAGAAATGAGAGATGGGAAATGGGAAATGAGAAATGGGAAGTGAGAAATGAGAGATGGGAAGTGAGCGTTTTTCGGAGTGCTCGCTAATTAAATGCACGACTGCACGCCAAAAGTAGTGGCAATGGCGGTGAGCACGGTGATGAGGATTTGGAGCACTTTGCCCCAGATGTTTTGTTTGTTTTCCATAAAATGAGAGATTTAGGGTTAAGGATGATGTTTTAGCGCGCTATAACGGGCGGTGGGCGCCATGCCGTCCGTTTCTATGTGCAAAGATACAACACGCAGAGGGCGGGGGGAGATTTAATGGGATTTAGTGGGAAATAAAGTGCAGTTTGCTTCGTTTTTTTCGTTTAACTCTACCTGTTCTTTTTTTTTTGTGTGCATGGGTAGGATGTCAATTTTTCTCCATAGTGTGGGCGGCTGATGGGTGTGAATAAAGGCGATGGTGTCAGTCCTGGCTGCCGTATGATTGTTTGCCCCTATACAAGCGCTTACAGGGTGATTACAAGATTTTGCGCTCTGGGTGCATGGCAGGGGTTATTATAACCTTATATAATATATATTATATTATATAAAGAAATTTTACAACTTCTTCAGCGGTTCGGTAGAGGGGAGTCGAGATTTCTGTAATCATAGTGTAATCGTTTTTGGAATCGCAAAAATGCTTGTGGGAGTGGAGAAAATTTTGTACCTTTGGAGGTCAGCGTTTAGAAAAAAAAACGCTAAATGTTTTCGTAAATATATA
>JAEIGA010006355.1_pt1 | contig 17986 bp, 14 predicted proteins | sample 9270691 | NCBI WGS metagenome assembly JAEIGA01 (sample SAMN17057246, study PRJNA624740) | gut metagenome | biome: biome; isolation source: fecal sample | host: Bos grunniens | place: China: Xizang | collected 2019
ATCCGGTATCAACCTTGTCCTTATCCGTGAATTTGGCAGCAAGACGGTTATAGTCCACACACCCGAAATGGAAAAGATAAAGGTCTTTCTGAATATGGAAGTTGGCATTACGGACTCTATGGAAACCTGATCCCCAGGCAACAGGTCTTGTTATAACTGTCGATTTGCTGTATCTTGTTGAAAGCACGGCAAATCTGCGTTGGTTCAGGAAAGGCCTTCCTGCATCTATCTCGTCTTCGAGACCTGTATGCTGACCGACATCTATGCCAAGACCAGAATAAGAAGTCCGAGGAGGAAGGGATGAGAGATAATCTACCAGAGATATCCCAAGTGCCGGGTCAACAATCAGAAACTCATCGACATCCGTACCGATGACCATATCATACCTCTTGAGAAGTTCAGCAGCCTGTGATGAAAGGAAATCTATCCTTCCCCTGTCTGCAGCCGCAACCATGCCGGGCACCCTTTCCTTTGCGACGACATTTACTCCGGGACACCAGTCCGGCAAAGGCTGGTCCGTACCGTCCAAAAAGACATACAGATTTTCAAACCCCAGTTCAGCACCATAATATGCTACCCATTTCCTCAAAAAGAACTCATCGTTCCTTACCATGGTGACGGCACAAATCCTTTTTTTCATAATAATCCTGATAGGTACACAACAAATATACTAAATTTTAACTAAATTCGCCACAAATGAACAGAAAGATGGAGCGCAGGACCACTGAAGACCAAATAGACATAGTGATTTCATGGGTTGACGGAAACGACCCGGACCATAAAAGAAAAATCGACGCATACCGTTCCGGACAGAAATATTCAAAAGCAGACGACGTTGCCGGAAAGACACGTTTTGCCAATAATGGAGAGATCAACTTCTGCGTCGCATCGATCAACAGATATGCCGATTTCGTAAGACAGATATTCATCATTACAGACGGTCAGGACCCCTGTCTTGACGAGTTCATCAATAAGCATTTCGACAACCCTGTCCCAGTCCGCATCATCGACCATAAGACAATCTTTGAAGGATACGAAGAATATCTCCCGACATTCAATTCAAGAGCCATCGAGGCTCTTCTTTGGCGCATTCCAGGACTAAGCGAAAGATTCGTCTATATGAATGATGATTTCCTGCTCACAGCTCCATGCAGGCTGGATGACTTCTTCATCGGAGAAAATACTGTATGTTATGCAGACTGGTATTCCACATTGTTTGCAAGGACGCTCAGGTGGATAAAGCCTAAAAAGAAAGGGCACAAGCCTATCGGATTCAAGGATTCGATGCTCAATGCCTTGGATATAATCGGAAGCGGTCCTAAATTCCTTTACCTCGCCCACTCACCAAGGGCGCTCAGAAAAAGTTTCTACGAAGACTTCTTCAAGGAACATGAGGATGTGCTCATAAGAAACATCAGACATAAGTTCAGACATGCTGAACAATACAATTCCCAGGAACTGTTCTATATGACGGAACACCGCAACGGAAGATGCGTGGTAAGGTCTCCAAAACAATACGGTATGTACCTGAAGCCTAAAAAGCGTAAGAACTACATAGCTGACAAGCTTGAGAGCTTCAGAAGAAAGCCTCATGCATTGTTCTGCTGCTTCAATTCGCTGGACCAGGCCTCGACTGAAGACAGGAATATGGTCAACGACTGGATAATGGACAGACTTTCCCTTTAATCCTGATATCGCATTATCATCTTTCTGATACTGTCTGAAATCCTTTTCGCTGCATCTGTAGCAGCTTCAAAGGTTTCAGCTATATTCTTGTATTTCATGAGTTCGATAGGGTCCGACTCATGGGTAAAGATATATCCTATATATTCTGCAAAAGTATCGTCTGCTGCGTGCTCGAGTTCTGTTATACGTTCGCACTGGACAGCAATCTTCGCATAATTCTTCTTAAGATCACCGAAAAGAGGCATCAGCTTCTTTATAGAGTCTGCTGACGCATTGATATACTGGGCAAGGTCCACAATCTGGGGATCTATCCTTTTCGGCATATACAAAGGTATCGACTTCGCCGAATCGTTGATATTGTCAAGGAACTCGTCAATATTCATTGCTACAGTCTGGATATCGCTTCGCTTGATCTTTCTGATCCATCCTTCATAAAGCATCTCATGAAATTCGGTCAGCAAGGCATCACCCTGCACTTCACAGGCTTTAATTTCCTTTTCCATCTTCCTCCATTTAACCGGATCCAGAGTCTCGGTCATTTCACAAAGGGTGGATGACGCATGCACAAGATAAGTCGCCTGCTGGGCAAAGACAGGCAGATAATGATGGTTCCGAGACTTAAGTCTCCTGAAGAAAAGAGGCTTTCCCATAGTTATTATCATTGGTATCTTCAAATATATGATTTTTTTGGCAAAAAATCATAAAAAGTGGCTTACAAGTACTTAAAAGGCATGCAAAAATAAATTTTATGATGATAAAATAAATTTTTGTTAATAAAAAAAAGAAAAATCTGATGAATGTTTTTTATGATCTGATGATGATTCATGGACAGGGATATAGCTTTGCGGAAAAAAGATGAAAAGAATATCGGCCATGATTATCTTCATCATGATGGGAACTGGCGTCTTCGCACAGGGCAGGTCAGTACTCGGGATTGATATCGGAGACATGATGCGGAACAGAAGGATGAACATATCTGCCGGATATGGTTTCAGCGACAGATGGTCTGCATCATGGAAGGTGGAAATTGACACTGATGCTTTCGCCACAGACAATGATTCCGAATACAATGCCCATCTGGGGGAATTCATCGGCACAAAGGAAAAGTCAGGCCTGCCATGCAGTTGCTGCTTATCTGTCCGATACTGGCCGGTTCATGCCTATGAAGGGTTATATCTGGAAACAGGATGCAGATATACCGAAGACATCGATACAGACTGTATCATAGGAGCAGGCTATTTCATTCCTATAACAAAGGGACTGAAACTGGCATTATCCTATGAGACCTGTCTGACGGACCGGTTCAGAGAAAACAGACAGACAGGACCGGGAATTACATTAGGATTATTCTTGATTATAAGAAAATAAAAATGAATACAGATAAGAAAAACAGATGCCGGGAGAGAAGTGTCTCATCAACGATCTCTTACAAGCTATTATCATTTCTGACAACTCACTTGCTCCTTCAGAGCGTATTTACGACCTTGCTTCTTCTCCCGGCGCTGTTTTCATGCGATACCATTGGACCGTCAGGCATGGAAGCAATCAGAACAACAAGGATGATGATGGCTTTACCATCTGACCAAGGAGATCCTCATACCATGGATATATTCACCTTCAACGTCGAAGGTGCCGGCCATCTGGATTCATATCAACGCATTGAATCATTTTCAGGGCATGAACTGGAACTGAGGTCACAAAGCGGCGAAAAGCATGTATTCATATGTTCCAATGGCCAAAGGTCCATATATGATTGGTCTGTCATCAACTCCAGAGCATCGCTTGACGGAATGTTCATAGAGCTGAAAGAAGAAAGAAGGAGATCATTATGCTCCACAGGAGAAACATTCGTCAATGCAGGGGAAGGCATGGTATATCAGATCGAGATGAGGCGCATTGCAAGTGAAATCGTTCTGAACTCAATAAAATGTGACTTCAGCGGCAAGAGCTATGAAGGTAAAAAGATTACAGACGTATCTGTTTATCTCACAAATGTAAACTGCCGTTGCAGTCTTGCTGCTGACGGCGAGATTTCACCTCTGGGCATCGTAAATGCATCTGGTGCGGATCATGATGAGATGGACGGCTATGCAGAAAAGGACATGCTGTTCCAGAATATGGAGGAAGACATCGGTCCCGAAGCGATGCGCGTAGGAATGAGTTTCATATGTTATCCCAACTCGTGCAGGAAAGAAGGACCCGGAACTCCGTTCACCAGACTCGTGATAGAGGGCAGGATAGACGGAGAGACATTCTGGTGGCCGGTGGACATAAACCGTCAGGAAGGGACGGAAAACCCTGGCATACATAGGAACAGCAGATACGTCTTCGATATAAACATAACACGAAAAGGCAGTTCCGGTCCTGACGAGGTTTTGGAAACGGATGCTGCAGAAATTAAAATGAGCATAAAGGCATGGACGGAAAAGGCAGAGCAGGAAATATCATTCTGACATTGTGCGGAATCATTTCATTATGGGCGTGTTCTGAAAGAGAGGATACTATTCCGGGTGAAAGTGATGCCCGGGAGACTGTAGAAGTGATTCTGGAATGTCCCGGATATGAAACAAAAGCATATATTCCGGATGAAGATGCAGTCAATGACCTGAACCTCATCATCTTTGAGGATGAGGTGGCTGAAGAGAGCATCTGGAGAGACAACATCCGGAACCGGGATGAGCTCAGATTTGAAATATCGCTGGTCAAAGGTCGCAGATATACGATCTGTGCTGTCGCTAATACCGGCCGAAGAATTCAGGTAAAGAACCTTGATGAATGGACCCAACTGGCAGTGGAGCTTCAGGAAAGCGACCGCTATCCTCATGGAATTCCTATGAGCGCAACGGTCAAAGATATGATATCAGGAGAGATGGACCCGATACGCATGGAACTGACACGCATGGCTGCTAAGATAAGTATCAGAATAGACAGGAGCAGGCTTTCGAAAGATGTACAAATGGATGTGACCGGACTGAGAATAGGCAACTGTCCAAAATATGTCAGCGTCTCCGGTCCTTCCAAAGCACTTTCGCATCACGACGTTTTCAAATACGGGTTCGAACTGACTGAGGAGCAATGCAGCCGGCTGAATCATACCGGAATGAACGGTCTGAGCGGCGAGGTTTCCGTTTACATGCTTGAAAACATGCAGGGTGACTTTCCATACATGATCGGAGAAGATGAAGAGAAGGTCCTGGAAGAAGGTCATCCTCTGGCAGAAAGGGCTTCATTCATAGAACTCGAAATATCATATCTTTCATCTGACCTTATAAGCTATGACAGTCCTCTGATCTATAGATTCTACCTCGGTGACGGTGTTGATGACCTTGATGTAGAAAGGAACAGCCATTATCATGTTACAGTCGTTCCGGAAGACGACGGATTGTCTGGAAGCGGATGGAGAACAGACAAGAGCGGCATAGGACCTTCCACACCTCTGTTCAGGATGCATCCTGGAGAATATGTGGAAGGACATGTAGGAGATACGCTGCATATATGGTGCGAGTGTTATCCGAAGACATCGCCGTTCGATCCTGGCGTCGAAGAACTTGAATATGACAAAAGCAGAGGCATCTATGACTTCAAGATAGATGAAGACAGGCACGGTGTGACACTGTACCTGAAGAAACCGGGGACAGGAATTGTCTATATGACAGCCTACGAACCTATAAACAGGAGCGGGATGGTGCTGGTATGCGTTTATCCCTAAAGTATATATCCTGCAGTATGTGACTCCTTACATCGCGAAAGCTCCTCTGGAGTTCCGGCAAAGACGAGATTGCCGCCCTCATCACCTGCTTCTGGTCCAAGGTCGATGACCCAGTCTGCAGCACGGATAACGTCAGGATTATGCTCCACCACAACTATAGTATGTCCTTTTGCCAGCAACGCGTCAAATGACTTCAGAAGCTTCTCAACATCATAGAAGTGGAGACCGGTGGTCGGCTCGTCAAAGATGAACAGGATCCTCTGAGTCTTGGATCTGGCCCCTGCCTCCCCGCTCATGGAAAGGAAATAAGCAAGCTTGACTCTCTGGCTTTCTCCGCCTGAAAGGGTGCTGCTGCTCTGGCCAAGCTTGATATACGACAATCCGACATCAACCAGAGGCTGAAGTCTTTCTGCAATTCTCTTAGCTACAGGATCACTCTGAGACCCGAAGAAAGTTATGGCATCTTCCACACTCATGTTGAGTATGTCGTCGATGTTCTTCTCTTTGTAACGAACTTCGAGAATATCAGGCTTGAATCGTCTTCCGCCGCAGGACTCACATACCATGGACACGTCAGCCATGAACTGCATGCCGATCTTTACAAAACCTTCTCCCTGACATTCAGGGCATCTTCCTCCGTCCATATTGAAAGAGAAATGGGACGGAGTATAGCCGTTCATCCTGGCGTACTGCTGATCGGAAAGAAGCTTTCTTATATCATCATATATCTTCAGATATGTCACTGCATTGGAACGTGAATTCTTTCCGATAGGGTTCTGGTCCACATATTCCACCTGGGTGATACGGTCCAGACTTCCTGAAAGGCCTCTGAATGTACCTGGGGCAGCACCAGCCTGATTAAGATGACGATATACGGCCGGATAAAGGATGTCGCCTACAAGGGATGATTTGCCGCTTCCACTGACACCTGTAACTACAGTAAGGACACCAAGAGGAAACTTTACGCTTATATCCTTGAGATTATGTTCCATGGCTCCTTCCACATTGACGGTGTAGCTCCATGAACGTTTCTTCCTTTCATATCTGGTCCTGTCCCCTCCAAGATACTGAAGGGTCAGGGATCTTGCTTTCTCATCAGCGGTCTTCTCTCCATCAAGCACACCGTGATATACTACCTCTCCACCGTTGATTCCAGCCTTAGGTCCGATGTCTATCAGCAGGTCCGCAGCCCTCATTATCTCTTCGTCATGTTCCACAACCACCACGGTGTTGCCTATGTCACGAAGACGTTTCAGGACATCGATAAGCCTTGCCGTATCCCTCGGATGAAGTCCGATACTTGGTTCATCCAGGATATACAACGAACCGACCAACGAACTTCCCAACGCTGTCACAAGGTTTATACGCTGGCTTTCACCGCCCGAAAGCGTGTTCGACGTACGGTTCAATGTAAGATATCCCAGACCGACATCCATGATATATTTCAGACGGGATGTGATTTCTTCAAGGGCCTTGGCCACAATCCTATGTTCCCAATCGGTGATCCGGATGTTCTCAAGGAATTCGAGAAGCTGAGTTACATTCATGCACAGCAGTTCAGGGATGGTCTTGCCTCCGACCTTCACATAAAGAGCTTCCTTACGAAGCCTGCTTCCGCCACATTCATTGCATACGGTCTTGCCGGAATATCGGCTGAGCATATACTTGTACTGGACCTTGTACCTGTTTGACTCTACCCATCTGAAGAATTCGTCAAGTCCGATGATCGAATCCTCTTCCGTCGCAGCAGGACGTCCCTTCCATATTATGTCCTTCACTTCCTGGCTGAGATTGCAGTACGGTTCGAATATAGGTATGCCATAACGTGCGGAATTACGTACCAGAAGATCCTTGAACCAGCCCATCTTGTCCCCTCTCCAGCAAGCTATTGCACCGTCATATATAGTCTTGCTCTTGTCCGGAACCACAAGATCTTCGCTTATGCCGATGATCTGGCCAAGTCCGCCACAGACCGGACATGCACCGAGAGGGCTGTTGAAACTGAAGAGGTATTCATCCGGCTTGGCGAACTCAATTCCGTCAGCCTCGAAACGGTTGACAAATGTCTTCATTTCGACATCTTCTGTTTCTTTCCGGACAATGATGGTTCCTTCACCCTTGTCAAATGCTGTTTCTATCGAAGAATGGAGTCTGGTCTGGAGATCTTCCCAGTCGGTCTGGGAATGAACCTCTGCCGGAAGGCCATCCTTCATTGCCGGTACCTTCAATCGATCGACAAGCAGGTAAAGATCCGACGGATACTCCCCTGTCCCGGCCATCTTCATCACATCTTCGATACGGACGGCTCTATCTGAAAACAAACGTGAATATCCTTCCTCCTTAAGCTGGAGCATAAGTTCAACCTTGTCATCACGGTTTCTCCATCCAATGTCTGCAAGAATATAGACAGCCGATGCATCTCCGCTGAAGATATATGCCATCACATCATTTACGGTATGACATTTCACCTCTTCGCCGGTGACCGGCGAATATGTGCGTCCTATACGGGCGAATATCATACGCAGATAGTCATATATCTCCGTACTGGTTGCGATTGTCGATCTCGGATTACGGGTATTAACCTTCTGCTCGATGGCTATGGCAGGAGGGATGCCTTCGATAAGTTCCACGTCCGGCTTTGACATTCTGCCCAGGAACTGCCTTGCATATGAAGAAAGGCTCTCTGCAAAACGTCTCTGACCTTCTGCAAAGAGGGTATCAAAGGCAAGCGACGACTTGCCTGAACCGGATATTCCGGTGATCACCACGAACTTGCCTCGCGGAATCTCGACCGTTATGTCCTTCAGGTTGTTTACTTTCGCTTTCCTTACAATTATCTTTCCTTCTTCCATACTGTTTCCCATGTCTGCAGAATAACCGTGATGTTCATTACAAAGATAAGATTTTTTGGGGAATCATTACAAAAGCCGTCCGGGAAATCGGCATTTCCCGGACGGCTTTCATCATGGTCGAGAGATTTTAAAGTCCAGCGAGACACTCTGTAACGTTCTTCTCGATACGTGCGAGGATATCAGTACCCTCAGCCTTCTCGAACTTCTCGCCGACAATATTCTCGTAAAGTTCCACATAACGGTCTGTGATTCCGTTTACAATATCCTCTGTCATCTCAGGAACCTGCTGACCGTCCTGTCCCTGGAAGCCGTTGGCCATAAGCCACTCGCGGACAAATTCCTTCGACAGCTGCTTCTGCTTTTCACCGGCAGCAAGGCGCTCCTCATATCCTTCAGCGTAGAAGTAACGTGATGAGTCAGGTGTGTGGATCTCGTCCATGAGGTAGATCTTACCGTCCTTCTTTCCGAACTCATACTTGGTATCTACAAGAATAAGGCCCATCTTGGCAGCAATCTCGGTTCCTCTCTGGAAAATTGCCTGTGTATAAGCCTCAAGCTGCTCGTAGTCCTCACGGCTTACTATACCCTGTGCAATTATCTCCTCCTTAGAGATGTCCTCATCATGTCCTTCTGCAGCCTTTGTAGTAGGAGTGATGATAGGATGCGGGAACTTCTGGTTTTCAACCATACCCTCAGGCATCTCCACGCCGCAGATGGTACGCTTGCCTGCCTTGTACTCTCTCCATGCATGTCCTGAAAGATATCCTCTGATGACCATCTCCACCTTGAACGGCTCACACTTATGGCCGACTGTCACCATAGGATCCGGAACAGCGATCTTCCAGTTCGGAAGGATATCTGCAGTAGCGTCAAGGAACTTTGCAGCGATCTGATTGAGAACCTGACCCTTGAAAGGAATGCCCTTAGGGAGTACCACGTCAAATGCTGAGATGCGGTCTGAAACCACCATCACAAGATATTCGTCATTGATGCTGTAAACGTCACGAACCTTGCCGACATAGTGGTTGGTCTGACCAGGGAAATTGAAATTGGTCTTTACGATTGCTTCCATTTTATGTTGTGTTTAGATTATTCTTTTCAAACCGCGAAGATAGTCATTTTTATTCGTAGTCCGTCAGTTTAAGACGGTATTTGTTGCTCCCGAAATTGCGAAAAAAACGATTATCTCCATTTACCGCCGCCTTGACCGGAGTCCTCTTCCATGTATCCGGATCAACAGCGAACATCACAGGAGCCTTCCATCCCTCTTCAATGAATCCTAAAGTCCTGTAGACATCACCTCTCGACCATTCCAGATCCGCATAGCTCATTATGTCATCGGGGTTCACATCCTCAATGAAGGCCTTCAGCATCTTTCCCATACCGCCGCTTATGCGCATTCCGGGAAGAGAGGCAAAACGTGTCCATTCATACGACCTGATGACCTTGTCTCCCTTCACCCATTTCCTGGCATTTGAGAATGTCGCTACCGCCACCAATGTACCTGGTGCGACAGAACCATCCTGAATCCGGGCAAGATGTCCGGTATGACGCTTCAGATATAATCCATAATGATACCTGCAGGCTGCATATCCATACGAATGGTTGGCATTCAGAAAATCCTGTGCTTCCGACTTTTCCATCCTACGCACTTCACAGTTTCTGGCAAATGCCTGAGAGAAGATTTCAAGATGAGCCAGAAGACGAGCCTGTGTCATCATCTTCTGTGAATTCCAGCGATCCTCTGTAATGATTATAGGGGCAGTTCCATCCATACCCAAGGAATCCGCACACTCGCGTGCCGCCTCACTTGCTTTGAGAGCTTCGTCTTCAGATTCTGCACTGATCTCCAACGGGAGAATCAACCTTGGCTGAATTCCGTCCTGAACCATCACACATATGATATCAAAACCATGATGTATATTATGGTTACAGTCAATTCCTTGTCCGCTAAGAAAAGCAGTTATGTCATCTATCAGTCTCATACTTTGCAAAGATACAAAAAAACATTACCTTTGTTTGTTGTGTCATGACTTATGGCTATATAAGACAGAACTAGTTAATCTTTTAAACATATGGTAAAGGTAAATCTTGGAGGCTGCACCTCCTTTGTAAATGATGCAGAATACAAGGCATACGTAGAGAAGTCGCTTGCGGCTCTTGAAGTACTTGAAAATGAGACTGGTGCCGGCAACGACTTCCTCGGCTGGAAGCACCTTCCTTCAGAAACCCTCAACAGCGGACTCGTTGAAGAGTGTGAAGCTGTAAGGGATGCATGGGCAGCGAAGAACGTTGACCTTGTCATCGTAATCGGAATCGGAGGTTCATACCTTGGTGCTAAATGTGCCATTGAGGCTCTTTCGCATCAGTTTGCAAAACAGCTCAAGAACAAGGGCAATGCTCCGGAAATCGTATTCGCAGGACAGAACCTTTCAGAAGAGTACATGTGCGAACTCATGGATCTCGTCAAGGAGAGAAACGCTGCATGCGTAGTGATTTCAAAGTCAGGTACTACAACAGAGCCTGCAGTAGCATTCCGTCTCGTAAAGAAGTATCTTGAGGACACTTACGGAAAGGCAGAGGCAGCTGAGCGTATAGTGGCTGTGACAGACAAGGCACGTGGCGCCCTCAAGTCACTCTCTACTCAGGAAGGTTACAAGACATTCGTAATCGAGGACAACGTAGGAGGACGTTTCTCTGTCCTTACTCCGGTAGGAATCCTCCCTATCGTCCTTGCCGGCTTCGACATGAAGGCAATGCTCCAGGGAGCCCTTGAGATGGAAGAGGCATGTGCAAAGAAGTGCGAGTGCAACCCTGCAATCCAGTACGCTGCAATGCGTAACGCCCTCTATGCACAGGGCAAGAAGATCGAGATCCTCGTAGCATACAACCCTAAGCTTACATTCCTTGGAGAATGGTGGAAGCAGCTTTACGGCGAGTCAGAAGGCAAGAACGGACTCGGAATCTTCCCGGCATCAGTAAACTTCACAACCGACCTCCACTCAATGGGCCAGTACATCCAGGACGGAGAGCGCACACTCATGGAGACTGTTGTATCTGTAGAAAAGAGCAACCGTTCGATGCTTATCGAAAACGATCCTCAGAATCTTGACGGTCTGAACTTCCTTACAGGAAAGCATGTCGAGGAGTGCAACGCCATGGCTGAGCTCGGTACAAAGCTTGCGCACATCGACGGTGGAGTTCCACAGATCGCTCTTTCAATCGAGTGCGTGAACGAATACAATCTCGGAGCTCTCTTCTATTTCTTCGAGAAGGCTTGCGGTATCAGCGGATATGTACTCGGAGTGAATCCGTTCGACCAGCCAGGCGTAGAGGCTTACAAGAAGAACATGTTCGCCCTTCTTGGTAAGCCAGGATATGAAGAGATGGCTGAAGCCCTCAAAGCAAGACTCTAAAGATTCTAAAGACTCTTAAGTCTTTCAAGCACAGTATCGCCAAGAGAAGACTTTATGCGGATATGGTCCTTGACTGAAGTCACGAAAGGATCAGACTCGAAGAACGAGCCACGTACCTGCATGAAGTCTTCTTTGCGTTGTGCTTCGTCACCGTCAGCTCCGAAACTGGTCATCATGCTGAGAGAGAACTCCTTACGTGCATCCTCGTAAATCATGTTATCAAGTCCGACGACAGACTCCTTCCAACGCATCACAAGCTCAGCCAGTCTTTCTGCAGTAACGGTCTCGAAATCCACTCCGTAATATTCATGGATAACACGGTAGGCCCATTTCCACTCATAGTTATAATACTGACTGTGCATCTGTGCAAAACGGGCATTGACATCAGCAATACTTCCCACTGCCCCTGACTGAATATCGTCAAGCAGAGCAACGACAGCTCCCTTAGGGGCTATCATACCTGAAATATCCACCCAATCGCCTTCACCATAGACTGACTTAGGAACAAATGCCTTGCGAAGTCCCTCAATGTCTGAGAACTCGGAATTCATGATCCTGGTGATCAGAGAGTTGCCAAGGAACTTGTCTATGGCCATACCATAATATTTGAGACCGTTCTTAAGAGAAGATTTCTTTATCGTTCCGCTCTGGTATGAATATGCATCCGAATTGACGCCGGATGCTTTCTGAAGTCCCTTCAGAATGGCCACACCATTAAGCATCTTCTGTATCGTATATGGACTGAGGAGATTGAAGTTGATCTGATCGAGCAGATCCGGATCCGTCCTCTTGTCTCGTCCAGGCCATTTCCTGGCATCGCGGATGGTTCCTACACTCTTGAGGTTCGCACCTGGCATTATGAAAGATGTGTTCTGCTGCTCGATAAGGTATGAGAATGGCAGGTCGGAAGTATCCTGATGGCTGACATGGCGTCCCATCACAAGAGAGAAGGCACCGACCTTGGCAGGCCAAAGGATATATGAATCCGAAGCCGTCTTCGCTCCTCTCTCCATGATACCCTGATGGATTGGACCAAGCTTGTACATATGGTTGCTCTGGTTCGATCCTGAACCGGCATTCATGAAAGAGAACATTCCGGCAATAAGAAGCGTCGATTTATGATGGGTCACAGTATAAGGACCGGCAAATATCGCGCACGCCTCACCGTTCTCTCCCTGACAGTTGCTGAAGAACAGGGAATCAGAAGCGGAATAGTTATGCCCCAGATGGCATGCCTGACCGATGAAGCATCTTGAGAATGTCACACCATCTTCAACGCTTGACCCGCTGGAAATGATGAAGTCATCACCGATCACACCGACACCGACGTGGACAGGAGCCTCTTCCTTACTGTTGATGCTTCCGTTCTTCAGACGGGATGCACCTTCTATCTTGCAGAAATCTCCGATCTTCACGTTCTTGATGTATCCGGAATCCACAATGACGACATTCGAACCTATCGTACCCATTGACGAAGACACATTGTCCACATAGTCACTGATCATTTCACGCAATCTTGAAATCATTTCCGGACGATGGCGGTACAGCGCCATGACATAGGCAGTCTGCGCAGTCAGGTTGTCGAAGATCATGACCTCACGGCCACCGGTCTCGGACAACACAGAAGCCTCGACACCATTACCGAAGCTGCTGACTCCGTCAGTCAGGATTATATCCACATTTTCGATGAATGTATCATGTCCTATCTCATAATTGGCTATATAGTTCTTGACATTTTCGATGCAGCAGTTATCACCAACCGTTACATTATGCAAGGTCGCATATCTGATTCCCGACGGCTTTCTCATGCCTCCCGGAAGGCAGAACTCCTTATTGAAGACTCCAAGTCTTACCTGACCTGAAAATCTTGAATGATGGACGGTTTCTGGAATAAATCCTTCTGCAACCTCAATCTGCTCCCAATCAGCGGAGCTGCACATCTGCGACTTCAGCACATCAATCTCGGCCGATGTCAGTTTTCTGTAGTTTCTCATATTCAAATTTAATCTGTTCATAATCATATCCCCTTCCAAGGGCGAAACGAAGCATCTTCATGAAACATTGAGGATCATCCTTAAGAGTCCTGTATTTGTTCTGCATCAGTTTTTCCAGCCTCGCTTCCGCCTTGGGAACATCTATTTCCTGCAAGGCGATGTCCACGACATCACGCGGCACACCTTTCGAGGAAAGCATATATCTTATCTTTGTCTCGCCCCAACCCGACAGTGACGACTTGTCCCTGGCAAAAGCCGAAGCGTAACGTATCTCATCAACATATTTCTCCGCCACAAGGGCATCGACAACCTTCTCTGCAGCAACCCTGTCCCCATCCAATGCCTTCATAGCCTTCTTCATGATATCTGAGCGGCAATATTCCCTGCGGGAACACAGACTACGCATTCTGTCAAGTACCTTTTCCATACCATCAGAAGTTAAATCCGGCACTTAGGTACACTCCGACCTTTCCGGTAAAGTCCGACCAGTGGATATTGGCCGAGAAAGGTCCGAAGATAGTATCATAAGAATACTCTACTCCTGCACCGAAATTACCTCTTCCCTTTGCATACCCGATGAAACGTTCAGAATCACGGACATAGTTGACAGTAGCGGTCAGATAATGGTTCCTTGCCATCTTGAGCCGGAAATCAGTCCTGAGCATAGTCATGATGTTCTCCATCGCAACAAGATTAGTAACTCCCATGAAAGGAATCTGCTGATCGACAAACCTGCCCGGCAGCGATCCTCCTATCGCATTGAAATATGCTACCGGTATCTGGTCTCCAAGAAGAAAACGGCAGTTTACAGAAGGTATGAAGGCCAACATATCACCGGCAGGAATCACAACCTTGGCATCAGCCTGAAGACTGTGGAAGTTCCTGATGCTGCCGGGTATTCCGGCAAAAGTCCATGAATATGATATTCCGGCATTCACACCAGTCGATGGAAAATATCCGTCGTCGAATGTATCCGTACGTCCGTCGGCAAACAAAGCCACGAAATCATTGGAAAGATTATCAAGGTCATACTCCTGTATCACCTGTGACGACTTTATGTTCGTGATATTGAATATATCGTTCCTCAAGCCGGCCTTGATATCGAGGAATTTCCATTTGATATTCGACAGATACACCTCCTGTCTTGCATTGAAATAGCTAAGACTCAGGTTGTTGCTTCCAAAATTCAGCATTCCCATGTTAGTCCATCGGAATGATGCCGAAGCATTTACTGTCGGTATGTCAGGCAAATCGTACGACCACTTCAGACGGACATAAGGATTTGCACTGACCTTTCCTGTAAGGTCGAAGGAATGTCCGTGAAGCCTGTGTACATTGATGCCGAGGTTGACAAGAACGGACACAATCTCTTCCGTATCTGCTCTGACACCTATTCCCAACTGGTGGATCGGTCCCTTCTTGCAGTTTATCACGAGTCTGAAAGGCTCATCCGACCCAAGAAGTTCATATGTGACATAATCATAGCAGTTGGTTCCATATATATTCGCCACAATATCGTCCAATCCTTCACGGCTTATCTTCTGGCCCGGCTCCAGATCGATTCTGTCCATAAGGAGCGCCTTCTCCTTAGGAAGCACTCCTATGATCTCTACTTCGCTGATCATTAGGGAATCCGCATGAAAGTCGAAAGCCTTCGGCTTATGTTCGACCTTATATGGGCGGGCTGTCCTGGCTGCAACCAGTCTCAAAAGAGAATCCTGATCCATTGCTGCCTGTCTTCCACGGACTATGATGGTATCGATCGCCTGCTTGTTGAAGCTCATCATGTTGAATTCCGGCAGATATGGCTTTATCTTCACATCCGGTATAGCCACATTCTTCTCGAATGCATCCCTTCCGAGCATATCTATTCCCTGACCGATTATATCACCGATGTTGTTGACCTGCATATATGAACGCTGCTGCTGCGAAAGGTCCACACCGATTATTATGTCAGCACCCATCTCACGGGCAAGAGAAGTAGGATAATTGTCTCTCATGCCTCCGTCCACCAGCACCATTCCTTCCGTGCGCACGGGAGCGAACACTCCCGGTATCGACATTGTGGAACGCATTGCGGTATTCATCTTGCCGCTGTGCCATATCTTTGCCTTACCAGACACCATGTCCGTCGCCACACAAGCAAAAGGAATAGGAAATGACTGAAAATCAATGGAATCCTGATATCCTATCGTCAGCGAACTGATAAGGTTGCTGACATTCTGGCCATATATATATCCTGAAGGGAGGCTACCTAAAAGGTTGCTCTTAAGAAGATCGGCGCCCCGATCGTTATCGACACCGATATGCAGGGTCTCATGCCTTCTGATATCATCGAAACGATGCTCGTCGGCAACCTTCATGTTATAGTAGTCACGCTCGTAGTAGAAAGGTATGGCTATCAGATACTTCTCCTTATACTTGGTATCCTCGTATGAAAGGTACTTTCTCGAAAGCTTGTCGCTCAACGCCCAGTTCCAATCCATATTCCTTACAAGGGAGTCCATCTCGGGCACAGTGTAACCCAATGAGTAAAGTCCGCCTATAAGTCCGCCCATACTGGTACCGAGAACCATATCGACAGGTATGCCGAGCTCCTCAATATATTCGATGACTCCGACATGTGCCGCACCCTTTGCGCCTCCACCGCTCAATACCAGAGCAACGGTAGGTCGATGCTTCCTGATTTCAGCCATCCTCTTCTGCATGCGCGCCACAGCCTCCGCATCTTTCTTCGGATCTACACTACGTGCATAACCTGACAGTCCTGCTGAAATCAGGCAGACTACCGTCAATATGGCTGAAATTATACTTCTCATATATTACTGTTTATGCTGTCCGGCAAGCATACCGCAGGCAGCAAGGATGTCCTCGCCGCGAGATGCTCTTACTGTCGTCATCAGACCGCAATTATTAAGCCGTTGCTTGAAGTTTTCAATGATTACAGGTGCAGACGTTTCGTAAGGGAAATCAGGAATCTTATGGAAACGTATCAGATTCATACGGCATTCAAGTCCTTTCAACATCCTGATGAGAGCATCTGCATGAGCCTTGGTATCATTGAATCCGGCGAACATCGTATATTCGAAGCTTACCCTGCGCTGACCGGTAAAGTCGTACTGTTTGATCAGATCGATCACTTCCTGGATCGGCCATGCACCCTGGACAGGCATGACGCTCAGACGTTCGGGGCCGAAAGGATCATGGAGACTGACAGCAAGATGACATCTGCATTCATCCAGATATCTCTTCAGATTAGGCAGGACTCCGATTGTGGAAACAGTTATCCTTTTCGGGCTCCATGCAAATCCCCAGTCTGCTGTAAGGATCTCTATTGCACGCATCACATTGTCATAATTGTCCAAAGGTTCACCCATGCCCATGAACACGGCATTGGTAAGACGGTCGGACTCATCGACTGCAATGAACTGGGATATGATGTCGGCCGCAGACATATGTCCATGGAATCCCTGTCTTCCCGTCATGCAGAACTTACATCCCATCCTGCATCCGGACTGCGAAGAAACGCAAAGAGTTGCACGGTCATCATCCGGAATCATCACCGCCTCTATTGCTCCTGGCTCAAGTTCCGACTCATCAGCAACGACATTCAGCCCTCTCTTGTGAGAGCACTTCACAGGGAAAAGATATTTTTTTGTACCGTCAGAAGATATCTGAAGGCCGGCATATGGCGTCACTCCCACCTCATATTTCTCTAAAAGTTTCGCACGTGCAGCCTTGGAAAGGTTGGTCATATCGTCAATCGAACGTACCTTCTTCACATACAACCATTGAGCTATCTGCTTGGCTGTGAATCCCGGAAGCCCTTCTTCCGCCACAAGAGCCTTCAGCTCATCCAGATTTTTTCCTAACAATTTTATCTTCATACCTGTATCCACACAATTAACATACAAAAATAACGATTTTTTGTCGCTGTACGTTATTTGTGGAGAAATTTATTAATTGTATCACAGTTTGGCACAAGTTCGCAATAATTTTGCCGCAGTGAAAGTTTTTCATTACATTTGTTGGTCGTGCGGAAAGGTTCCGCCGTCATATAAACCTTATATTTAAATTTACATTTATGGCTAAAGAAGTAGTACAGGAAGGTACCGGTATCAATGCCGCGAAACTCAAGGCATTGCAGGCGACGATTGACAAGATTGAGAAAGATTACGGAAAAGGTACGATCATGAAGTTGGGAGATCAGCCAAAATGGGAAGTTTCGGTGATTCCGAGCGGTTCCATTGCCCTTGACGCAGCTCTCGGAATAGGCGGATACCCACGTGGAAGAGTCATCGAAATCTATGGACCGGAATCCAGCGGTAA
>JAEIGA010006356.1_pt1 | contig 17986 bp, 12 predicted proteins | sample 9270691 | NCBI WGS metagenome assembly JAEIGA01 (sample SAMN17057246, study PRJNA624740) | gut metagenome | biome: biome; isolation source: fecal sample | host: Bos grunniens | place: China: Xizang | collected 2019
GAGAATGATATGAAAAGAAACTTGTGGAAGGCAATCTTTGGATTACTGGGATTTTTTATTCTGTTTGGAACGTTGAGTTGTAATAACATTATAAGCCCAAAAGAAACAACGCAAGTTTCCATTAGCCTAGATGCAAGTTTTTTGCAATCAAACCAGCAAAAAAATGTCACTGGTAAGAATATTCGCTCCCTTGAAACAGATGGCTACCAAGTTTCAATTTTGTTATTTCAAATTCCCAATTCCCTTTCGGTTACGGAAAATCAAGAACTAGACACTGCCACATTAACACTTCTAGAATCAATTACCCCCCCCCCTGTGTATTCTGGTGATAAAGTTTACGCAACTTTTAATAATGTTACTATAGGTATTGATGCAGTTATTTTTGTGGAAATCTATGAAAATGCCCCTACTGATACTTCCCAAAACTTAGTTTATAAAGGTAATTCAAAGATTTTTACCGTAGAATCCACAGCAAAGACTATTGCAATTGATCTTGTCCGAATAGAAAATCAAGAAACTCCACAAAAATTTACAGTTACTTTTGATGCCAATGGAGGAAGTTTTGCAGATGGAAATACAACTCAGCAAATTACGGTAGAAAAAGGTACTCCAGTTACAGCTCCAGAGGACACCCCAACCTATCACGACAAAACCTTTGAGTACTGGGCAATACAACAAGAGGATGACAGTTTTAGTGAATATAATTTTTCACAACCTGTAACTCAAAATATAACACTGTATGCTCAGTGGCGAGAAGTAAACCAAGTTTCTTCTGTGCACTTTAATCCCACTACTCACACTGTTGATGTAGGCACTGAAATTACCTTGTCTTGTAATACACCTGACGCAAGTATTTACTACACCACAGATGGTAGTGCCCCAACTACATCATCAAATAAATACACAACACCCTTTACCATCAGAACAGAGACAACCATCAAGGCCTACGCTGTAAAATCTGATATGATAGATAGTGCTGTGACCCAAATCACCTATACTTTGAATCAGTATATTGTTCAGTTTGTACTAAACGGTGGAAATTTTACAGAGAATAATAAGGAAAATCCCATTTCTGTACCAAGTGGAACAGAAGTAGTTTTGAAAAACTATCAACCAGAACGCTCTGGATATGAGTTTGGTGGTTGGTATTTTGATGAAGGCTTGCAACAAGCAGTTGATTCTAGCATTTCCCCTAGCAAGGATAATACAACTAATGGCACAATTACTTTATACGCCAAGTGGGAAGCAGCAAGCTATCCTTCCTTTACAGAATTAAAAGCTGCCATAGCAGATGCAAGTGCCCCTATCCATGTAGCAGGAAATATTGAAATTTCAGAAACATTAACTATTGGGTCTACTACAACTATAATTGCAGACGCAACAACCACATTTACCAGAAAAGATGGGTTTACAGGTGCATTGTTTACCAATTCCGCTGATTTTACCCTCCAAGGTTCAGAAAATGCAAGAATAACTCTTGAAGGAAACAATGTTAACTCAACGACACCTGCAATAAAATCTACAGCAAACTTAACTTTAACTTACTGTAATTTTGAAAACAATATTAATACATCTACTGACGGTGGTGCAATTTTTGTCGATACAACTGCTGAAGTAACTCTTAGTGCATCAAACTGCAATTTTACAAATAACCAAGTAACTGGTTCTAATACGGCTGGAGGTGCAGTGGCAATCAATGCAGCGAATAGTACGTCTACTTTTGATACTTGTAATTTTTCATCCAACATAGCCAAACATCAAGGTGGAGGTGCAATTTATATTTCAGGAAACAATGCTACATCGACAAATGCTTTGTGGCATACCTTTAATAATTGTACATTTAATGGAAATCAAAGCCACTATAATGGTTACAACTATGGTGGTGCTATATATGTTCAAAAAGGTGCAATTCATCTGAATTCAATAACGATGCAAGAAAATAAATATAATCAAAATGGGACATCAACACAGCCCGATAATTCTGATATATTCTTAGCACAATCAGCAACGGGTTTAAAGTTGAATGGTACTATCACAATTAACACTTTGGTCTTAGACATACCATCAAATAATACTAAAAATTTGGGTATAGCAGATACTTTTAATACCGACACATCCCGTATAAATAAAACTATACTAAAACCTGTTACTGGTTCTATTACAGATGGGGCAACAATGTTCAATATTTATTCCTATGATTCTATCGGTACGAGCGAAGCTACTATTCATCAATTAACTGCTCAACAAGTTAATTGCTTCAAATCTATAACTAATTTGGATGGCAGTATTTCTTACACCCTCAACCCCGACGGAACAATTTCACCCAAGAGCTAAATCTTACCTAAAAAGCTGGTGTAAAAGCCAGCTTTTTTTTTAATTGTTCCCTAGCTTAATCTGTGCTACATTGTGATGATTAAATTTACCAACAAAGGATTTGTAAATGAACAACAAACCTCGCTGTAAGTGGTGCAACATAAAAAATAGCCGCTATGTGGAATATCACGACAATGAATGGGGGAAGCCTCAGTTTACTGATCAGCATTTGTACGAAATGCTGATTCTAGAATCCTTTCAGGCGGGGCTTTCTTGGGAATGTGTCTTGAATAAGCGAGAGGATTTTCGAAAAGCCTACGATGATTTTCACCTAGAAAAGGTTGTTACCTATGATGAAGCCAAAATTCAGGAACTCTTAACCAACAAGGATATTATCAGAAACAAGAAAAAAATCCTTGCAAGCATTACTAATAGCAAAATCTTTAAATCGGTGGTAGAAGAATTCGGTTCTTTTTATCAGTATTTGCAAAGCTTTACCCAAGACAGCATCATTTACGAAACAGACAAAACCACAAACCACCTGTCGGATGCCATTTCCCAAGATTTGCAACGGAGAGGCATGAAGTTTGTGGGTTCAATCACCATCTATTCCTATCTTCAAGCCATTGGCCTCATCTATTCCCACGAAAAAGAGTGTTTTTTGTATCGCCTAGGGTGAAAAAACTTCCTTTCGTTGCTTACTGTTCTCTTTTATGGTATCATGATTAAGTTGATTTCTGCCACAACAAAGGAGACACCATGGTTTGGCTTATTGGAAAAAATGGTATGTTGGGGAGTGAGATTACTCGTCAGCTGGAAAATACAAGCATTCCCTTTGTAGGAACAGACCGAGAGGTTGATATTACCAATCGGCAAGAACTTGAAGCCTTTGCAGTCAGCAATCCAGGCATTACCTGGGTGGTGAACTGTGCTGCCTATACTGCAGTGGAAAAGGCAGAAACGGAACCTGAGCTGGCAGAAAAGCTCAATGCCACAGGAGCAGGCAACATTGCAACCGTTGCACAGGCAATAGGAGCAGGCATGATTCACATTTCCACTGATTACGTTTTTGACGGCACAGGAAAAACTCCCTACACCGAAATTATGCCCATAGCACCTCTGGGTGTGTACGGCAAGACAAAAGCTCGCGGGGAAGAGCTGGTGCTTAAGGCTCATCCTGACGCCTATATTTTCCGAACAGCCTGGCTCTACGGTCCACGAGGCAAGAACTTTGTCTACACCATGGTAAACCTCATGAACAGCCGAGACAGTATTTCCGTGGTAAACGACCAATTCGGCAGTCCCACCTGCACCTTGGATTTGGCTCGCTATATTATTCTCACGATTCTAGGCAACCAAGACCTGCCTGGCAATCCTCACCCGAAAATTATGAGTGGAATTTATCACTGTACCGGGGAAGGAGAAACAACTTGGTTCAACTTTGCCCAAGAGATTTATGCCATCGGACGAGAAAAGGGCATTATCACCAAGGAATGTGAGGTTAAGCCCTGTACAACAGCTGAATTTGGTGCGGCGGTGGAACGACCAGCCTATTCTGTTTTATCCAAATCCAAGCTGAAAAAAGCTCTGCAACAAAAAATTCCCAGCTGGCAGGAAAGTTTGAGAGCCTTTATGTGTAGTCCCTTCTTCAAAGAAATGCCACAATAACATTACAAGGAGTTGAATATGGCAACAAGAACATTACAGAATATTTTAGTAACTGGTGGAGCAGGCTTTATCGGCAGCAACTTTATCCACTATCTTTTTGGTATGTCCACTTCTGGCAATGAAGCCTTTACCGACGCAGATTTTTCTGGCACTGTGGTAAACGTGGACTGTCTGACCTATGCGGGCAATCGGGAGAATTTGGCTGACATCGAAGAAAAATATGGTGCTGGCTGCCCTGAATCAAGCCGCCGCTACTTTTTTGAGCAGGTGGATATTTGCGACAGAACTGCCATTGACGAAATCCTTAAAAAATACAATATCGACACCATCGTTCATTTTGCGGCAGAAAGTCATGTGGATCGCTCCATTTTGGGGCCAGAAGCCTTTGTCCGCACCAACGTAATGGGCACTTATACCCTGCTAGATGCCGCCCGTACTTTCTGGAAAACCGAAGATGGGTTCCGTGACGGAGTTTTGTTCCACCACGTGTCCACCGATGAGGTTTACGGTTCCTTGGGAGAAACAGGCTACTTTACCGAAACCACACCCTACGATCCCCGCAGCCCCTACTCCGCCAGCAAGGCCTCCAGCGATCACTTGGCCATGGCCTATTTTCACACCTACGGCCTGCCTGTAACCCTGTCCAACTGTACCAACAATTACGGCCCCTATCAGTTCCCAGAAAAATTGTTGCCCTTGATGATTTTAAATATGCGTGAAGGTAAAAATCTTCCCGTGTACGGCGACGGAAAAAACATTCGTGACTGGATTTATGTGGAAGACCACAATCGAGCAGTACTCCAAATCATGAAACAGGGCCGCACTGGTGAAAAATACAATATTGGTGGAGAAAACGAGTGGGAAAATATCAAGCTACTGGACAAGCTTATTGAACTGGTAGCCGTTGAACTAGGAAAACCTACCGAAGTAATCCGCCAAACCATCACTTACGTAAAAGATCGTCCCGGCCACGACCGTCGCTACGCCATTGACTGCACCAAAATCAAGGAGGAGCTGGGCTGGCAGCGTAAAATGACCTTTGAAGAAGGTTTAACCGCCACCGTCAAGTGGAACTTGAGCCACTCAGAATGGATTGAACGAATCCGCAGTGGCGAATACCGCAACTGGGTAGAAGCAAACTACGGGGAACGATAAAAGTTAGAAAGAGGTGAGCTGAAAAAGTTCACCTCTGAATAGAATCACGGGCTCTTTTTACTAGCTCCTCCATTGCATCTCGCAAAGGTGATGGAATTTCCTCTAATGCATCAATAATGCTTTTGTTCTTCCTATATAAAGCTATTTCCCTCTGCTCCAGATTTCGCTGAGTGGGCAGAAAATCATCTACCACATTATAATCTAGCTCCCCTAAAAGACTTTCTAGAGACATATTCAGCACCCGAGAAATTTTCAAAGCGATATCTGCATGAGGCATGCTATTCTTGTTCATTCCGTTGACAATTGTTGAATAGGAAACACCAGAGCGAAATGCCAAGTCCTTTATTTCCATTTCTTTGTATATGAGGCTTTTCTTCACATTCAACCAAAATGAACTCATAACCTCATTATTACATAAAGAGTAAAATACTTGACAGCTAAATCTTTATAAAGATATAATATCTCTATAAAGATTTAAGGAGGCTTTTATGAAAAGGCGAAAGATGGTATTTATAGCTCTTATAGCTATGGTGATAACAGTGGGTTCTCTGTATGCATATGGCATTAGATGCGGTGGTTGCAATGGTTCCGGAAGAAAAGTCTGTGGAACATGCGGAGGCGATGGACAACTTGTAGCAAATCAAATTTGCTACAAGTGCAGTGGTAAGGGAAGACTTTCATGCAACAGTTGCGGAGGCGATGGTTACCGTTAAAAAAGTTAATTTGAAATAAATGCTCCCCAGTACAACAGTACTCGGGAGTACTATTACTTAGATGACATCATTCAGATTTTAAACTAATACCTACTATAAGTCAGAACTATGAGATAACGTAGGTTTTATAATTTTTCAAGAAATACAGGAGGATTTTATGAAAAGGCAAAATGTACTGATAGCTGCCATGCTAGCAGTAATGGTAGGTTGTGGTATTTTTGTGTCCTGTCTTAGTACTAGCGAACAAGCTTTAGCTTTAAGAGGTGGTCTTGCAGCTGTCAATGTTGGAACAGATGTGGTAAAGAGCACAAGGGAAACGAAGGCACGGGCAGAGGCAGAGGCTGCAGCCAAAGCAGAAGAAGAACAACGTATTGCAGAACAAAAAGCAAAACAAAAAGCACAAGCAGAAGCAGAACAAAAGGCTAAACAAGAAGCTGAAGCAAGGGAAGAAGCACGTAAGCTTGCCAGAGAGGAAGAAAAACGTAAATTAGCAGAGGCTGCCGAGCCAGAATATCGTGAACTATTCAACAAGGCTAAAGAATATGAAGAAAAAGGACAAATATTCTATGCATTAGCTTTTTATGTTGATGCACTTATGGTTCCAAACGCAGCAAATGAAGAGGCAAAAGAACGTTTTACATCAATTGGCAAACTACTCCTTTGGGATGGACTTCCTGGTGTAAAATCTAAAGATCAATTTGCCTTGTATAATGCTTGGGTTTCTTTGTTGGAAGATGCTGAAAAGTATTGGACAGAATATCCACCCTTTTACTTTGATGGGACCCTACAGCAAGGAGACTTAAATTATGAAAATCAAACAGCTTCCTATAACCTTTATGTCGATGTAAAATATAATACCAAATATCTACTCCTCATGGAGGATATACTATTACCAGCCCTCCAAAAAGCTTGGAGAAATGACTGGAAAAAAATACCCGAAGATTGGCCTCTACTCTCAGTTCATAATGAAGGAAACGCAGGAAAACATTTAGTAAAAGAGGTCGCTCTTCTGGAGGATGAATCACAGTTCTATAACCCATGGATGTTGTGTTACAACACAAGCACAGTTTTTTCAGTAACATCAATGGATCAAAACTTTAGACCAACCTCTTTCTCCGAGGCGAATGAGTCAAATATAATAAACTTACGACGAGCAATAGGAAACCAAGAAGATGAAGAGTATTCTGAGTATAGCGAGAGAGCCTTTGCTTATACATTTTATGATGTAAAATGTAGCATTACCGATAATAATGGCGAAAAACTGCTAACAAGCAAAAGATTTTTAGTCGCCCCATACCGTTATCAAAATAGTTATGTATTCGAAGGAGTTTCCCAAAGTGTAATGTCTAGTATCGAATCATCTGGATGTAATCTCATTATAGATGGTTTATATTTACAGTATGGTAAATTGAACACCAAGAAACTTAATCGTGAACTTATAAAGGATCTTAAAGAAATTTCAATTCCCATTTCTAACATTAATCAAAGATATGCTAACTCCCAAGACATAAGCAAATTATATAGCTTAGTGAGGGATAGTAGGTCCGATGGGAAATAAAAACTCTTGAGAATTATGAAGTGTATCCCAAAAGTTTCAGGCAATTTATTGGAGATACACTTCAAATAACGTCCATTAGTAAAAGCAATATTTAGCTAGTGAGAGAGTTTTACTAGCAAGAAATAGAACTACTGTTTCTTGCTAGTTTTTTTATAATTGCTTTTGCCACCACTTCTCCGTCCATAGCAGAAGACACAATTCCACCAGAATAGCCTGAGCCCTCCCCTGCGGGATAAAGGTTTTCCGCTGCCACACATTCCAAGGTTTCAGGATTGCGAACAATGCGAACAGGGGTGGAGGTGCGAGTTTCTGCAGCAATGAGGATGCCTTCTTTGCAGACAAAGCCAGCCATCTTTCGGTTAAAGTCACGGAAAGCCTGTTGCAACCGCTCCTTGATAAAGTCTGGGAGCCACAAGTCCAACCGAGAACTCACTAAACCTGGAGAATAACTGGAACGAGGCAGTTCTTGGCTGGCCCTTTCTGCAAGAAAATCCACCAAAAGTTGGGCGGGAGCTTGTTGCCCCTTTCCCTGAGCCTTGGTAAGGATTTCTAGCAGAGTTCGTAGATACAATCCAGGATTGGCCTTTTTGCTGGATGCAAGCATGGCATCGATAGAGATGTTGTTGTCAGAAAATTTTTCTTCTAGCTGCTCAATAACAATCCCAAAGTCCTGAGGGCGAATTTCCACCACAATGGCGGCATTGCTCCACTTGCCACCTCGGCTCGAAGGAGACATACCGTTTACCACCAGCCCTTCCTGGCAGCTGGCAGAAGGCACCACCAAACCGCCGGGACACATGCAAAAAGAATACACCCCACGTTCCTGTACCTGGGTTACCAAGCGATACTCCGCCGCCCCCAGCTGAGCCTTTTTTTGGGCACCGTGGAACTGAATATTGTCAATAATTTCACGAGGATGCTCCACTCGCAGCCCCATGGCAAAGGTTTTGTCTTCCAAGGCAGAGGGCAACTGACTTCCCAAAAGCTGATACACATCTGTGGCAGAATGACCTGTGGCAAGAATAACTGCATCTCCATGGAAAACCTGCTCTTGGGCAGTGCTTTCCTCAGCAACAGAAACGGCTTTCACCCCCACCACAGAAGGATTTTTTTTAGTTTTTTCCAGCAGTAACTCAGTGCAGCGACAGGCAAAATGAACTTCCCCTCCGCATTCCACAATTTTTTGTGTCATAGCTTGAATCACTGAGGGCAATTTATCGGTGCCAATGTGAGGATGTGCATCGGTGAGGATTTGTGAGTCGGCTCCAAAATGATGGAAAATCTGAAGAATTCCTTGAATATTTCCTCGCTTGTTGGAGCGAGTGTAAAGTTTTCCGTCAGAAAAGGTTCCCGCGCCACCTTCTCCAAAGCAATAGTTTGAATCAGGATTCACCTCATGGCGGGTGCTAATGGCGGCAATATCCCGCTTTCGCTGGCCAGCAGGATTTCCCCGCTCCAGCACAATGGGACGAATGCCCCCCTGAATCAATTTTAAGGCGGCAAACAAGCCCGCAGGACCAGAGCCAACGATGACCACACGAGGGGCATTTTCTGGACAGGGCAAATATTCCAGTTTTTGGTTAGCCACTGATTCTGGCCTGTCTTCACCAGTAAAAACTTGATATCGCAGGTGGAATTTTACCTTGCCGTGGCGGGCATCTAAAGATTTTTTCACCAAAACAAAGCCATTTATATCTTTTTCCCTACAATCAAGCTTTTTTGCTAATTGATTTCGGACAAGTTTTTCCTTGGGATTTTCTGCATCAGCAGGATTTAACAGGGTTATCGTTATCTCTTTTATCACAGTCTCAGTATACCACAGCGGAATCAAATGTAAAAGATGGGAATTTGATTCAACCTAAGCAGAAAACTCGAAGGCAATCGTGGAATCCTCACCCTTTTTCTGAAGCTGACAAATCACCTTGCCTCCTCCCGAAAGCTGGCCAAAGAGGATTTCATCCACCAAGGCAGTGGCAATTTTCTCGTCTACTAAGCGGGCAATATTTCTGGCTCCGTACAGTGGTGAATAGCCTTCCTCTGCAAGATAGCTGATACAATCTTCTTCCACCACCAGCTTCACCTTTTTTGCAGCCAGCTTCACTGAAAGCTTTTTCACTTCCTTTGTGACGATATTTTTTGCCACCTGTATATCCAAGGCTCCAAAGGGAATGATGCCATCCAAGCGATTGCGGAATTCAGGAGAAAAAGCCTTTTCCACAGCCTCTCCCACGGCACTTGTTCCCTGTAGCTGGCTTCCAAATCCGATTCGAGCACGACTCATATCACGAGCCCCAGCGTTACTTGTCATGATGATGATGGAGTTCCTGAAATCAGCCTTCCGTCCCTGATTGTCCGTCAGCTGACCATAATCCATCACCTGAAGCAAAATATTGTAGATGTCGCTGTGTGCCTTTTCAATTTCATCCAGCAAAACCACGGAATGAGGCTCTTTCCGCAGGGCATCTGTCAACAATCCACCTTCTTCAAATCCCACGTAGCCAGGTGGTGCACCAATAAGACGGCTCACCGTGTGTTTTTCTTGATACTCACTCATGTCAAACCGAAGCAGTTTCATACCAAGCTGAGATGCCAAAACCTTTGCCAGCTCTGTTTTTCCCACACCAGTGGGACCAACAAAAAGGAAGGAGGCAATGGGTTTATCCCCATCCCGCAAACCAGCTCTGGAACGCTTTACCGCCAAAACCACCGACTGCACTGCTTCCTGCTGACCGAAAATTTCATGGGAAAGCCGTTCTTCCAGTCCATGGAGTTGCTCTCGCTCATCCTTGGCCACAGTCTGTTCTGGAATACGGGCCATTTTGGCAGTGATTTTACTCACTAGTGTCTTGGTAACACGGCCGCCACCAGCACCAGTCTTGTCTCGCATTCGCAGGAAGGAGCCAGCCTCATCCATAATATCGATAGCCTTGTCGGGCAGGCGACGATCTGGCAAAAATTGTACCGACAAATCAACGGCGGCCTGCAAGGCACTTTTTTGATACTGTACCTTGTGGAATTCCTCGTAGGAAGGACGCAAGCCCTCAAGGATTTTCATGGTTTCTTCTGGAGAGGGCTCCACAATATCGATTTTTTGGAAACGGCGAGCCAAGGCCCTATCCTTTTCAAAAATCTTTGCGTACTCGTCGTAGGTGGTGGAGCCAATGCACCGCACCTTGCCAGTGGAAAGAAAGGGTTTCAGCAAATTAGAAGCATCAAGGTTGCCGTTTCCAGAAGCACCAGCTCCGATAATGGTGTGAATTTCATCGATAAAGAGGATGGTTTTGTCTCGCTTCATCAACTCTTCTGTGAGCCTTTTTAACCGCTCTTCAAAATCACCACGATACTTGGCACCTGCCACCAAGGCTCCCACGTTCAAGCTGAATATTTCATAGCCAGATAAAACAGCTGGCACATCATCTTGCACAATCTTCAAGGCCAAGCCCTGGGTAATGGCAGTTTTTCCCACACCAGGCTCACCCACATGAACGGGATTGTTCTTGAATCGGCGGCACAGTACTTGGATTGTTCGCTCCAGCTCTTCTTCTCGCCCAATAAGATTGTCGTACTCCCCAGCTCGGGCCGCAGCAGTCATATTTTTAGTAAAACGCTCTAAAATGCTGCGTTTTTTTCCAGAGTTTTTTTGTGTTTCCTGTTCAAGTTGAGGCTCTTGCTCTTCATCTGGGGCTTCAGGATTTTCCCAAGGCTCTTTTTCCTCATCTTTTGAAATAATTCCATCGGTAAAACTTGGATCTGCAAGCAATTCATCAATTAATTCACGGAGATTGTCGGGATTACTGCTTTGTCGAATATAGCTTACAATTTCCAGCAATCTCAGCCGTTCAACACCGCCGGAACGCAGATAATAAGAACAATAATTGTTGGTTTCATCCATCATACTCACCAGCACGTCGGTGATTTCCACTTCAGCCTTTTCTGCAGAAGCACAGTGCATAATGGCCCTATCGATGACGCTATGAAAACCAGCCGTTTGCAATGGTTCGCTATTTTTCACCACCAACACATTTTCGTCGATATATTTTGTTACATTTTGACGAATGGAATCCACATCTCCACCACAAACTAGCAATAAATCGCAAACGGAAGGAAAATCTAGGGAAACTTTGAGAAGATGTTCTGGTGTCAAAAACTCGTGACCTGAGCTTTGGGCCTCTTGATAGGCTCTGTTAATAATATTTTGTAATTGTGGGGTAACTTTCAACGAAAACTCCTCTGTTTTGTCAATAATTAAGATTTAATAGATACATTTCTGGTGCTGGAGTTATGCCTCCCGCATTTCACACCGAAGAGGAAAACCATTTTCCCGAGCAATCTTCATGGTTACGTTTACTCGAGTAACAGCAATATCATAGGTATAAATACCCACCACAGCAGAGCCTTCACGATGAACCTTTTCCATTAAACGTTCTGCTTCAGTGGCCTCCTTATGAAAAATCACTTCCAGCACTTGGGTTACAAATTCCTTTGTGGTATAATCATCATTTAGAAAAATTACTTGACATCGCTTTGGTTCCAATAATTCAGTTTCAGTTATACTGAAGGTATTTTCACTATAATCTATATCCATACATACAATATAACACATTTTTTTGTAATTGACAGGGTAAATTTCCAGATAAAAAAATCCTTCTGAACTTGGATGCACCTCATTCAGAAGGATTCACACTAAAAGTTTATTCTAGTAAATCTTAGAACTCTTCAAAGTCGTCATCAGAAACCATTACTGAAGGCTTGTGACTTACAACACCAACTCCACTGGGCTTATGAACAGTAGCATGAGCTGTAGGCCTTGCTGGGCTGGCACTCATGGGAGCAGCAGCTCTCACCAGGGTTTTCCTTGGAGCGGAAACAGCAACTGCTGCAGCAGCATTGTTATCCAACTTGAAAAAGGCCATTAATTCTACCAAACTCTTAGCATTGGCATTAAGCTCTTCTGCCATAGATGCCATTTCTTCTGAAGCAGCAGCGTTCTGCTGAACAACAGTATCCAACTGGACAATTGCCTTGCTAACCTGCTGAGCACCATTGTCCTGCTCACGACATGCAACAGCGATTTCTTCAACCAGCTCGGTGGTCTCGTCAATACTTGGAATAACAGCTTCAATCAAAGAACCAGCATTTTCTGCAGCAGACAGGGTACGAGCAGAAAGTTCACTGATTTCTCCAGCAGCAACTTGGCTCCGTTCTGCAAGTTTACGAACTTCACTGGCAACAACAGAGAATCCCTTTCCAGCTTCACCTGCACGAGCAGCCTCAATAGCAGCATTCAATGACAACAGGTTTGTCTGGCTAGCAATATCTTCAACAATATGAATTTTTTCAGCAATGTCTTTAACAGCAGCAACAGCGTCAGTTACAGCGGCACCACCAGTTTTACTGTCAGAAGCAGTCCGTTCGGCAATGCTATTTGTCTTGGCAGCGTTGTCAGCAGTTTGACGAATGTTAGAAGCCATCTGTTCCATGGTGGAAGACATTTCTTCTGTGGAAGCAGCTTGTTCTGCGGCACCAGAAGAAATTGACTGGCTACTGGAACTAATCTGCTCGCTACCACTTTCAATCTGGCGGGCACTAGTCATGATAGAAGTAACCATGTTGGTAAGCTGAATCAACATTTCTACCAGAGCACGGCTCATTGAACCAAGCTCGTCCTTACGGGCACTAATCTTATTTCGTGTCTCTGCAGGAATATGAGCCAGAGCCAAGTCACCCTTGGACATACCATTCAAAGCACTTTCAATAACCTTCAGTGGTGTGATAATAGAAATGCCCAAGAATACAGCAGCAGCAATACCAGCACCAATCAAAATCACTGCCACAATAATCATGATTCTCAGCATCAAGACAATTTCGTCAGTGAATTCATCCATGGGAGCACGGATAAACAGGGCCCAATCGATAGTTTCCATAGGTACATAGACAGCAAGATAGTCTTTTCCCAGATACTTGTAAATTGCTTCGCCTCTTTCGCCTTTTACAGCCTTGCCTACGTGAATAGCCAATTCATCATAGGAACGATTAGTGCGAGACTCATTCACAATATTTTCCTGAGTTTCTACGTGACTATAATCTGTGTGACCAACAACATTACCAGTTTTGCGACTTAAAATGAAGGGACCACCAGTTTCACCCACTACAAACTGGGCACAAAGAGAGGTAAGAATCTTGGCATCTTTTTCCAGAACGAGAACACCAGTAATACGATTTGTAGTAGGGTCTCGAAGTGGTGTTGCATAGGTAATACCCCAAGCACCAGGACGCAATTCACTCTGAATAGGATCAGAAACAAAGGTTTTGCCCCGCATAGCTTCCTGATATACCTCTCTGTCTGATACATCACGGGCAATACCTGTATTAGTAAAACCATTTCCCTGTGCGTCACAGACAGTATAGGCGATACGATTGGAATCCAAGGCAGCTACAGTGTTCATGAACATGGCCTTATCTTCAAGAGAAGTGTTTGGGTCTGTCATTTCTGGCATTACAGCCATAACATTCAAAAGCTCAAGCTCGAGGTTTGCACGAGCTTCAATATAATCAGCAATTGCATCACCCGTTACAAAATTGTCCTCCAAAATAATCCGCTGGGCAGCATTTTTTGCAAAAACATAGGCGAGGACAGTACTAATAAGCGCAACAGCTAAAACAAGCACACTAACAACAACGATCAAAATAGTCTTCAAGCTTTTCATATTCTCACTCCTATAAATGATTTATCCCGGGATAGTTTTTATTATAACACCAATTTTATCGATAAAATCCTTGTGATACCGAATAATCAAAAAAAAAATTGGAGCACCTTGCAAAAATTATCTTAATCTAAATTTTATAAAAAAATAAAAATCCTTCTAAAATATCTAACTATTTGTTATTTTCTGAATTATTTTTCATATTTTTTAAAATAAATTCTTGCATTATTGACTTTTTTACCCTTTCATCAGGAGCCTTTTTCACAAAATCAGCAGCTAAAAAGCGAGCTAGTAGGTAACGACTTAGTAAATACATTTAAAATAAAAAACCTTCTGGACTGAAGTTCATTTCAATCCAGAAGGTTTATGCCATATTTTCAGTCTATCTTAGAACTCTTCAAAATCATCATCGGAAACAGTTACTGCAGGTTTGTGTGACACAGCACCAGCTCCACTAGGCTTATGAACAGTAGCATGAGCTGTTGGGCTTGCTACATGAGTATTCATTGAAGAAGTAGAAGATCTCACTGGTGTTCTTTTTGTGGCGGAAACAGCGGCCGCAACAACAGACCGATTATCCAGCTTGAAGAAAGAAACCAATTCCACCAAGTTTTTAGCATTGGCATTCAACTCTTCTGCCATAGAAGCCATTTCTTCTGAAGCAGCAGCATTTTGCTGAACAACAGTATCCAACTGAACAATTGCCTTGCTAACCTGCTGGGCACCATTGTCCTGCTCACGACATGCAACAGCGATTTCTTCAACCAGCTCTGTGGTCTCATCAATACTTGGAATAACAGCTTCAATCAACGAACCAGCATTTTCTGCAGCAGACAAGGTTCGAGTGGAAAGCTCACTGATTTCTCCAGCAGCAACTTGGCTCCGTTCTGCCAATTTGCGAACCTCACTAGCAACAACAGAGAATCCCTTTCCAGCTTCACCTGCACGAGCAGCCTCAATAGCAGCATTCAATGACAACAGGTTGGTTTGGCTAGCAATATCTTCAACAATATGAATCTTTTCGGCAATGTCCTTAACTGCAGCAACAGCGTCAGTTACAGCGGCACCACCAGTTTTACTATCAGAAGCAGTACGTTCGGCAATGCTATTTGTCTTGGCAGCGTTGTCAGCAGTTTGGCGAATGTTAGAAGCCATCTGTTCCATGGTAGAAGACATTTCTTCTGTGGAAGCAGCCTGTTCGGCGGCACCAGAAGAAATTGACTGACTGGTGGAACTAATCTGCTCACTACCGTTTTCAATCTGGCGGGCACTAGTCATGATAGAAGTTACCATGTTGGTAAGCTGCACCAGCATTTCTACCAGAGCACGGCTCATAGCACCAAGCTCATCCTTACGGGTGCTAATCTTGTTTCGTGTCTCTGCAGAAATATGAGCCAGAGCCAAATCACCCTTAGACATACCCTCCAAGGCACTTTCAATAACCTTGATAGGTGTGGTGATGGAAACGCCCAAGTATATAGCAACACCGATTCCAGCAGCAATCAAAATCACTGCTACAATAATCATGATTTCCAGCATCAAGACAATTTCATCAGTGAACTCTGCAAGTGGTGCACGGATTGCAACACCCCACTGAAGACTATCCATGGGGGTATAAGCAATAAGCCATGTCTCTCCTTGATAATTGTAAGTAGCAGTTCCTCTATTTCCTGCAATCAAATTATTGACGTGGCTTGACAATTCTGCCAAATCAGGCTGAGTCTTAGATGCTTGGGCAAGGTTTTCTCCACGCTGAATACGCTCATACTCCTTGTGAGCAACAGTATTTCCTGTGTCAAGGCTAATAATAAAAGGACCACCTGTTTGACCAACAACAAAGTCTCCTACAATTTCAGAAATGTTCACAGCATCTTTTTCAAGGATAATAGCACCAGTAACACGATTGGTACGAGGATCTCTAATTGGAACAGAATAGGTAATAGCCATAGTTCCAGGTCGTAACTCACTTTCAATAGGGTCTGAAACAAGTGTATTACCACGAATAGCTTCTCGATAGTTGTCTCTGTCAGACATATCTCTATCTATACCGGTGTTTGTGAAACCGTTTCCCTGAACATCACACACAGTATAAGCAATACGCTGATTATCCATGGCAGCAATATTGTTCAAGAAATCAGCCTTCTCTGCTAGAGAAAGAGTCTGATCGGTCATTTCTGGTTGTACTGCCATAGCAGACAAAACTTCGATTTCCATGTTAGCTCGAGCTTCAAGATACTTTGCTAATGCTTCTGCTGTCACCATGTTATCTTCCAAAATAATCTTTTGTGCAGCATCTCGAGCAAATACATAAGCCAGTAATGTACTGGTTAAAGCCACAACCAAAACAATCACACTTGTAATAATAATAAGTGTTGTTTTTAGACTTTTCACGACGCACCCCTTAGTCCTAAAACTTTATCAGATTTATTTCTGACAAATTCCAGTATATCACCCTTTTTATCGATTAGCAAGGAAAATAATTAAAGAAGTGGCCCTCAGAGTGATTAAAGTTTACTTAATCTTTATCTCACCCAAAAAAAGAGGATTTTTTTTCCATAAACCTTTTTTCCCTTCAATTACCAGTTTATTGCCATCCCACAAAAGACTGCCCTCTTGTTTGTCTAGCTTTTTCAGGGCTGAGGGCAAGATTCCCGAATCGGAAAATACCAGGAATTTCACAGGTAACACCAAAGGATTTTCTTGGGAAGGCTGACTTTTTCTCTGATAGATAGCCTTTACAGACTGCTCCAATTCTGCCAGCACGTAGTAAAACTCCCCTTCCTGTTGCAATACAAGGCAATACCCTGGAAACAGGGGCACATCAGGCAAGAGGTAAGCGGTGGTACAGCACTCATCCTGTAACGGAGAAATGCCTTGAATCGTATCAGGCAAGGTGGCAACCTTAAGATACCGATAGTGAGTATTAAAGAGTTTTTCTGGCACAGAAACGGACTTAGCCCCTTCATTCAAGACTTTTTGCAGGGCCTTGTAGGTAGCAATGCGGATTTCCAGCAATTCCAACAGATGAGAATAGGTCCAGGTGCGGGACTGAGCTTGAGCCTTGTAGGTTCGAGCATTTTGGGCAAGCAATTCGCCACCAAAGGAGGTGGCAGTCTTTATCTTTGGGAGATCAATCTGGTTCAACAGAGTAACGGTGGTAAGCAAGTCCACAAAATTATACCCCCAACGAGAGATTTTTGCCTTGGAAGCATATTTTTTGAATAAGTCCAGTTCTTGGAGCAACATCTGGCGATACTGCTGATTTGCTACTAGTGCCTTGTCTAGAAGCTGACGATTATTTTGAGAAATGAGCGCACCGGCTTCCAACTGCAATTCCTCCGATGCGAAATGGGCCAAAGCAGGAGAATCGTAGAACAAGGCGGCATTCACTGTGGCAGCATTTTGCTGATGGCCAGGGTTGGTGAGGACAAAGACAAAATCATCTTTGCGAGGTCGTGCTGCCGCTACTCTTGGCATGGTGGCATCTCCACGGCTCGACAAGGGGGTTCCATGGAGTAGCGGTTCCTTGTATTTGACGCTAAGATGGAACACCGAGTCAGTAACAGAAGCTTGACTAGAAAATACTACCTTATTTTTGTCTCCAAAAACCTTGTGCAAGAAAAGCTGGAATTCAGGATATTTGGAAGTGAGGCTTTCTTCTGGATATTCAAAGGTAATGAAGAAATTTTTTGGAGTGCCATCAAAGCCAGGATTATTTCTAAACATAAAGGACCACATTTCCACAGGATGGAGGGTGATTTGGCGAGTTTCATCCTTGTAGCTCACCGCCAAAGTACAGCTTCCCTCACTCATGACAAAATCTTCGATGGAACAGGTGATTTCTGGAATATGGCGACCTTCCTGCCACACGGAGC
>JAEIGA010006357.1_pt1 | contig 17986 bp, 12 predicted proteins | sample 9270691 | NCBI WGS metagenome assembly JAEIGA01 (sample SAMN17057246, study PRJNA624740) | gut metagenome | biome: biome; isolation source: fecal sample | host: Bos grunniens | place: China: Xizang | collected 2019
ACTCCTCGAGCGCGAACTGGCCGAGAGCCAAGAGGAACTATCGGAACTGCGTCGCAACATAAGCCAAAAGTATGGCGAGCTGGGTGAGTATCTGACACTTGCATCCCTCTCGGAGAACAACCCCGAACTCTTTATGCAACACTTTCGCACCTACTTCAATGTTGGCGAGGGGCTCTTTGGCAATCTTCTGGAGGTTGCCGACGGCTGCTTCGGCGGTCTTCTGAGCCACCTCTCGGGGCAACATCCCGAGGCCACACGCGAGGATATGGCACTCTGTGCCTTGATTCTCTGGGGCTTCTCTCCCACGGCCGTGGGGCTCGTCTTCGGCAACTCCAAGCCGTCGAGCATCTACAACCGCCGCTACCGCCTGCGCAAACACCTGGCCATCCCTCCCGAGCAGAATGTGGAGGGCTGGCTCGTGGAGCAACTGCGAGGACATAACCACCAATAAAGACTACCGACGACAGTCGACCGACCTAAGTCAGGAAAAGACTAAAAGGGCAAAAGGGGCAAAAAGGGCCAAAAGGCATTATAGGACATTCCTTCAATTTTCAACTCCACATATCCCCCTCTAAGTTAGGGGAGGGTGCCGAAGGCAGGAGAGGTCTGTCAATTTTCAATTTCATTTCTGTCTTAGGTCTGTTAGTCGTTAGTCTTTAGACTCTCGACCAAAAAAAGTTCACGGATATTAAAATTAATACCTGTGAACAAGGAGGAGATCCAAAGGTGATTGACGGCAGACGGCAACGGTCGCCCCAGAGGGAAGTCCGAAGACAAAAAAGAGGTGAAAAATGATTTTTTTTGCCCAAAAGTTTGGCGGTTCAAAAATTATGTGTACTTTTGTGGGCTTTTCCGCAAAAGGGCAGAGTTCTTTAACATATCAGATGTTAACTAATCGTGAAATTTGCATCGCAGATTTGGCGAAACAAAAACTCTGACTTACCTTTGCGGCGAAGTTTTCAAGGTTCATTTAGGTTAGTAGTTTTAGGTTAGTGAAGGAAAGAGGGGACAAGGCGGGTCACCGCGCCCTTATTTCCTTATTTTAAGCCCAGGTGGTGGAATTGGTAGACACGCTACTTTGAGGGGGTAGTGGCCGTTTTGGCCGTGCAAGTTCGACTCTTGTCCTGGGCACACAGCAAACCGCGCTGAACGAAAGTTCGGCGCGGTTTTGTTTTTATCCCCTTTTTTCATTAGCTTTGTAGGGAAACTTCAAAATCTTACCGCTATGAAAACCCTCAGCAAAACACTTTTCATCATCTCTATCACATTGCTTATGATTGCTTGTGGAAAGAACAAACCCACCGCCACCCCCGTGGAGTGGAGTGAGCAGGTAACCCTTATACAGCCCAACCTCGAGGAGGGCCTCACCATAAATCAGGCTCTCTCTCTACGCGCCTCCTGCAGGGAGTACTCCGAGGAGCCTCTGTCGCTCGAGGAGCTCAGTGGCGTTCTGTGGGCCGCCGCGGGCATCAACCGCCCCGAGAGCAAACACCTCACCGCCCCCTCGGCACTTGCCCTCTACCCCATCAGGGTCTACGCCTTCACTCCAGAGGGTGTATATCTCTACGACGATGAGGGACACGCCCTAAAGCGCGTCGTGGAGGGCGACCACCGTATCTTGAGCGCTGCGCAGGATTTCGCCTACACCGCACCTTTGAATCTGGTCTATATTGCCGATATGAGTCGCTATGAGGGACTCAATATGAGCGCCGAGAAGTGTGAGTTTCTGGCCGGACAGGATGCCGCAGGCTACGCCGAGAATGTGAATCTCTACGCTGCGGGCCACAACCTCAAGGCCATCACTCGAGGCTCACTCAAGAGCGCCGAGGTGCTCGCCCTGCTGGGCCTCGAAAGTGGCCACAGGGTTGTCTTGGCTCAAACCGTGGGCAAATAACCATCCGAAAACTAAAACCCAAAAAAACAAAGGATATGAAACTGCGCAGAATAATAGTCCTGATGGCGACAATGCTCTTTGGCAGCCTCGGACTCTCCCTTGCACAAAACCTCCCCTACGGCGGAGCCGACCGTCAGAACGGAGCGACCATCAACAACCACTCCCTAACGACTCGCAGCGTAACCTTCCCCAATGGCGACGTCTATGTGGGTGAGATGAGGGGTGACCGCTACCACGGCGAGGGCACCTTCCTCTGGGCCGACGGCAACAGCTATAAGGGCCAGTGGAAAAACGGCAAGCAGAGCGGTCGTGGCATCTATCGTTGGACCAACGGCTTCCGCTACGAGGGCGAGTGGTACAACGGCTACCAGCAGGGCGAGGGTACGCTCTACAACAACAACGGCAATGTGCAGTATAAGGGCGAGTGGCTCAAGAGCAAACACCACGGCCACGGCATCCTCTATCGCAACTCGGGGCGCATCGAGTATGAAGGCGAGTGGAAAAACAACGAGTACCACGGTCAAGGCACCTACTACTATACCAATGGTATGAAGTATGAGGGCGAGTGGAAGAATAACGAGCGCCACGGCTACGGAAAGCTCTACACCCTCAAGGGTGAGGTGCTGTATGAGGGCCAATGGGCTGGCGACCTCTACAATGGCCTAGGCACCTACTACGGCGAGGAGGGCGACCGCTACACGGGTGAGTGGAAGAATGGCAAACGCCACGGCATTGGCACCTATGTAGGCACCGACGGGGTAACCTATGAGGGTGAGTGGTCCAACGACCAACGCCACGGCAAGGGTGTGGAGAGAAACGCCAGCGGCGAGATCATCTCCGACGGCACCTGGAAGAAAAACGAGCTACAACAGTAGCCCCCCGCCTTAACGCTGTAAATCATTTACCCCCAAGAAGGAACACAACATCCTCCTTGGGGGTAATTTTCATCCACGCCCTCACGCCTAAATACTACCAGCCACCTCCGAGTGCCTTGTAGAGATCGACATAGGCGCAGAGTTGGGAGGAGAGCAACGAGATATACTCGAGCTGTGCCGAATAGAGGTTGCGCTCGGCGTCGATGTAGTTGAGCGACGAAGCCAGGCCATCGGCATAAAGCGCCGCAGTCATCTGCCTCAAGCGGCTATTGGCTCTGAGTAGTTCGAGATATTGTGCTGCCTGGGCATTGTAGGTCGCAATGGCCACAAGCGCACTCTCCACATCCGAAAAGGCCTCCAGAACGGTCTGCTGATAGTTGAGCTGCGCCTGTCGCCACAGCTCCACAGCCTGCATCTCCTCGGCCCGCAGCGCCCCAAAGTGGAGTATCGGCTGGGTGAGCGACAATGCCGCCGACCAATAGGCCGGATTCTTGGCCGTGAGCCCCTTGATTGTAGAGGCCACCACCCCACCCTCGCCCGTCAGAGCAATGGATGGGAAGCGTGCGGCACGAGCCACACGACACTTCGCAGCTGCCGCCTCAACCTTATGAAAAGCCTCCATAACATCGGGGCGACGCTCCAACAACATCGAGGGCAGTCCGCTTGGCACATAGGCGGGCAGAGGTGTGGCCGTGAGGTGACCACAGTAGAGCCCGTCGAGCTGGGCATTTTGCGAGTGGTAGCACTCCCGCGAGTGGGCTGGCATTGACAACAACTCGGGCTCTCCGCCCAGCAGCGTGTTGAGAATGAGGTTGGTCTGAATCATCGCCCTGCGATAGGAGGGAATATTGCTGGCGGCTGTGGCGGTCAGCGAGCGTGCCTGTTGCAAATCCACCCCCGAAGCAAAGCCATAGTGGTAGAGCGAGTCGGTCATCTGCTGGGCCTGCAATCGGAGCTCATAGCTACGCTCGGTAATCTCCAGAGCGCGTGCATATTGCAGCCATTGGAAGTAGGTGGTAGCCACCTGCGCCTCGAGCGACAGGCGGGCCGCACGATAGCCCCACTCGGTGGCCAGCAACTCCTCGCGGGCCGCATCCGTTGCCCCCTTAATGCCGCCAAAGATGGCAGCCTCCCAACTCACCTTCGGGAGAATCGAGTAGCTCTCTGCCACCTGCTTTTTGCCCCCAAGCGGAGGAGTCGTATAGGTGGCCTCGGCGCCTACTCCGAGGTCGATGGCAGGTGCAAGCGAGGCCCTCACCGAGGCGAGTTGCTGGCGTGCCACAACCACATTGGAGGCGGCCACGGCGAGGTCCTGATTGTTCTCAATGGCCTCCACCATCAGCCGATTGAGTGTTGTGTCGCCAAAAATCTCCCACCACTCCCCGCCCACAACAACGAGGCTATCGCCGCTGACCGAAAAGATATACTCATCGGGGGTTATGATGGGCTCCACCTTGGGGGGTGTTACCGCGCATCCGAGCATCAGCCCACCCAGACACACCACCGCCCCTGCGAGGCTATAATGTACTCTCTCTTTCATACTCAACTTGTTGTTTATGTTTCTTTTCGCGTCGTTTCTCAAACTTGGCCACACGCCCCACAAGATAGTAGAGTGCCGGATAGACAAAGATTCCCAGCAGAGTGGCCACCAACATTCCGCCCACCAGCGATACGCCCATAATGTTGCGAGCCACCGAGTAGGCACCCGAAGCGAACACCAAGGGCATAATGCCCACAATGAAGGCTACGGCAGTCATAAGGATTGGTCGCAGTCGCAGCTTGGCTGCGGCAAGGGCCGCCTCACCAAGGTTGAGCCCCTCGTCGAAGAATTTGCGGTCGGCATACTCGACAACCAGAATCGCACTCTTGGCCGAAAGGCCGATGAGCATCACAAGCGACACCTTCATAAATATATTATCTACATAGATGGGGTTTAGAAGGTGCCCGAGCCACACAAACAGCAGCGAGCCACACAGTGCCAACGGCACCCCAAGAAGCACACTCATAGGTAGCGCCCACGAGTTATAGAGGGCTGCAAGGGCGAGAAATACGAAGATGAGCGCAAGCAGATAGGTGACACCTCCCGTAGAGGCATTGGCCTCCTGATAGGAGACTCCGCTCCAGGCGAGCGTCACATCCTCGGGCAGCTGCTCCTCTGCCAGTCTGTCCAGAGCCATCATTGCCGAGGTGGAAGAGACCCCCGAAGCGGGCGTTGCGTTGATGGCTATGGCATCATAGAGGTTGAATTGGTTGATGTACTCAACACCCACCGTATCCCTCAACTCCACAAAGGAACTCACAGGGACACTCTCACCACGCGAGTTGTTGATATAAAAACCCTCAATGTCGGACTCCGTACGACGATACTCCGAATCGGCCTGAATGTAGGTCTGGTAGAGTCGCCCGAAGCGGTTGAAGTTGCCAACATACTCTCCTCCGTACATTGTGGTAATGAGCTCTCGCAGAGCCTCCACATCGACACCTTGTTGCAGCGCCAGGGGCTCATTGATGACCAGATGGCGCTGGGGCACCTCGGCGTCAAACTGCGTGCTCACCGACGCAATCTCCGGCATCTCTCTCATCTGGTCCATAAACCGCTCCGCCTCATCGGCAAGATAGCGCACATCGCCACTGCCACGATTCTGGAGCATAAAGGTTATGCCGGAGGTGACGCCAAGGCCCGGAATCGAGGGTGGCTCAAAGGCGTAGAAGGAGCCATCGAGCACCTCGGCATAGAGCCTCTCGTTAAGACTCTCGGCAATATCCGCCGCCGAGCGACTGCGCTTACCATAGGGCTCAAGGGTTACGAAGATAATACCCGACGAGGTGGCCGACACTCCGGAGATTAGATCGAAACCTGCCGAGGAGGCCTCATACCTCACCCCCTCCTCGGCGCGAATGATGGCCACAGCCTTCTCAATGGCCTTCTCGGTGCGCTCGGCGCTTGCCGCATCGGGCAGTTGCACCGACACCATAAGGTAGCCCTGGTCCTCGGTGGTGAGAAAACCGCTCGGCAGGGTGCGCAGCAGCAGAAGGGTGGCCGCCCCCGTGATAACCACAAGCAGCAGGGTGCGTGCCGAGTGGCGGATGACCACCGCCGAGCGCTTCATATACCCATCCACTCCCCTGTCGAAGAGGCGATTGAAGAGTCCCAAAGGGCCACGCGTAGGCCTTTGGTGCCCTTTTCGCAGCAGAAGCGAGCAGAGTGCAGGCGAGAGGGTGAGCGCATTGAAGGCCGAGATGACAAGCGCCACCGAGATTCCGATGGCAAACTGCTGAAAGACCTTGCCCACAATTCCCTCCATAAGCGCAGCGGGCACAAACACGGCAAGCAGCACAACTGTTGTGGCAACAATAGGGGAGCCAACCTGACGCATAGCCTCAAGGGTTGCCTTGCGGGGACTCTTGCCACTCTCAATGCCCACCTGCACCGCCTCAACCACAACAATCGCATCGTCCACAACAAGGCCCACAGCCAACACCAAACCAAGCAGCGAGATGATGTTGATAGAGAAACCCAGCAGAGGGAAAAACGCAAAGGCACCCACAATGGAGACGGGGATGGCAATCAGGGGGATGAGCGTTGCCCTAACATCCTGCAAGAAGATGAATATCACCACAATAACCAGCAGGAGTGTGAAGAGCATTGTGAGAAAAATATCCGAGATTCCCTCCTCGATACTCTCCGTTGCGTCGATAATCGTGGCTGTGTGGATGCCCTCGGGAAACTTCTCCTCCAGCGAGGCCATTGTGGCCTTCACCTTACCACCCACCTCCACAGCATTGCTGCCGGGAGTCTGATAGACAACCACCAAGGTTGCCGCCTGATTGCCGAACCTCGAAAAGGTGCCATAGCTCTGGCAGCCCAGCTCCACGCGTGCCACATCGCCCAAACGCACACTCTCACCATCTGGCAACATTTTTAGGACAATCTGTTCGTACTCTTCCGACTCGTTGAGAGAGGGGGGAGTTGTCACCGTATAGGTGAAAGGCTCGCCCTGCTCCAGCGGCTCGGCACCAATCTTGCCGGCCGCAAAGAGGGTTGCCTGACTCTCTATGGCCGAGGCAATCTCCTCCACGGAGATATTGTAGAAGGCCATACGGTAGGGATTCACCCACACCCTCATTGCATACTCACCCGCACCCATAATCTGCACCTTGCCCACACCGTTAATCTTCAGAAGTTCGTTCTGAATGTTGATGTAGGCCCAATTGGAGAGAAACGCGGAATCGTAGCCCTCAAAGTCGGAGTGGAGAGCATAGATGAGCAGAAATCCCGTCTGCACCTTCTGGGTGGTAACACCCTGCTGTGTGACCTCCGAGGGGAGCTTGGCCATCGCCGAGGAGACTCTGTTCTGCACAAAAACCTCATCGAAATCGGGGTTGGAGTCGATATCGAAGAGAATCTGGAGCGACATCGACCCGTCGCCCGCCGAGGTGGTCTGCATATAGAGCATATCGCCCACACCCATAACACTCTCACCCAGAGGGGTGGCAACCGCATCGTTCACACTTGTCGCATCGGCACCCATATACTCCGCCTCAACCTCCACAACGGGAGGGGTGATGTCGGGGTACTGCTCAATGGGGAGCCCTCCGATGGAGATAGCGCCCAGCAGCACGATGACGATGGCGATGACGATGGCAAAAATCGGTCTGTTGACAAAGAATTTTTCCATAGTGCAACTCTCCTTTCGTTAGTTTTTCTCGTGTGCCTTCTCGGCAATGACCTTCTCGCCGCCGCGCAGCCTTTGAAGCCCATTGGTCACCACTAGCTCGCCCGAGCGCACTCCCTGTTCGACGATCCAATAGTGGCCAAACTTCTCGCCCAGACTCACTGTGCGGAAGCCCACCACTCCATCCTTATCCACAACCCATACACCCGACCTGTCAAGCTGCTGCACCACCGCCTGCTGGGGGATGAGCACAACACCCTCGGGGGAGCCCACATCGGCCATCACCACTGCCGACTGCCCCACCTTCAGCAGACGCTCGGGATTGGGGAAGGAGGCCACGATGATGATGGTGCCCGTCTGGTCGCCCGCATCACGCTTGGTGTAGGAATAGGTGCCCTTGTGGGGGTAGAGTGTGCCATCGGCAAGGTAGAGGCGAATGTTGCTCAGGAGCCCTTTGTTGTCGTAGGAGGGTCCCCCCTGTCGCCCTCCGCGCGCCTGGAAATAGCGAGCAAAGGGTATCTGGATGTGCACCCCAATCTCGTCGATGTTCGACACCGTGCCCAACACCGAGTAGGAGGTACCCACACCCACCCAATCACCAACCGTAGCACCCTCATCGTCAATAATACCGCTGATGGGCGAGGTGATGGTTGTGTAGCCCACCTGCAAGAGCGACTCGTCGAGCTGCGATTGGGCGAGCTCCACCTGCGCCTTGGCCGAAGCATAGGCCGCCTTGTATTGGTCGAGAGCGCTCTGGCTGATGGCCTCAATGCGCGCCAGGGGCACCGCACGGTTGTAGTTATTCTCCGCCTCCGCGAGAGCCACCTTGGCCGAGGCGAGAGCCGCACGATTGGAGAGCACATTGAGCTCAATGGGGGCCGCATCGAGTGTGAAGAGCACCTGCCCCTTCTCTACGGGCATACCTTTAGTAAACTCCTTGGTGAGCAGATAGCCACTCACCCGAGGCTGAATGGTGGCGTCGTAGTTGGAGTAGAGAAGCGTCTGGAAACGCATAGGGAGCACAACCCTCTCCCCCATCGCCTCAGCCACCTCCACACGAGGTGTGGGAGCCTCACTCTGATGCCCCTTTCGAGAGCCACAAGCCGTGAGCAACACAACAGCCACGGCAGAAAACAAGATGTATCTTTTCATAACTTCTATGGAGATTAGTTTTGAAGGTGGGGCTGCAAACCTTGAGCCAAAAACAACGCCTTGTTGCTGTGGCCACTTTCTTTATTGACCTTTTTGGCCTATATTTGCACAAAAATTTGGAGTGTATGAAACGACCTATCATATTTTTGAGTAACGACGACGGCTATCGCGCCAAGGGTTTCAACCGCTTGGTGGAGTGTGCAGCCAAGTTTGGTGATGTTATTGCCATCGCCCCCGACGAAACACAGTCGGGCAAGGCCCACGCAATCACTATGTACGACCCCCTCTACCTCACCCTGCGCCGCGATGAGCCACACATCAAGGTCTATTCGTGTAACGGCACCCCTGTCGATTGTGTGAAGATGGCCTACGATTGGCTGCTGCCCGAGCTGGGAGTTACCCCCTCGCTCAACCTGAGCGGTATCAACCACGGCTCCAATGCGGCTATTAATGTGCTCTACTCGGGCACTATGGGTGCGGCCATCGAGGCTAGCTTCTACGGCGCCCCCTCCATTGGCCTCTCCCTCGACGACCACAACCACGACGCCGACTTCGACGCCACCATAGCCTTCGCCGAGAAACTCATTCCCGCAATGCTTGGCGTGACCAGCGTTGAGCCCTTGTGCCTGAATGTGAATGTGCCCGTGGCAAGACCCGAGGAGATTCAGGGCTACCGCATCTGCCGCCAGACTCGCGGCTTCTGGAAGGAGGAGTTCTTCTGCCGTCAGGACCCAAGGGGGCGCGACTACTTCTGGCTCACAGGCGGCTTCTGCAACCACGAGCCCGAGGCGGAGGATACGGACGAGTGGGCACTCAAAAACAAGTATATCGCAGTGGTTCCCATTAAGGTCGATCTGACCGACTACAACCGTATGGATTGGCTCAAGGGACTCGAAATGTAGCCCTTGGATTAAAAATAGTTGAAAAAATAGAGTGCAGTTTTTGAGGGCTAAAACCCTCAATCACTGCACTTTAATATTTGGAGAGTTGCAAAAATGGAGATAATTTTGAATTTTGAATTTTGAATTTTGAATTTTGTCCGTATCTTTGCGGTCCGGTGGAGGAATCTCTTATGAGAACACAGGAGTCCGTAATATTCCCCACTTTAACATTTTAATCGATTAAAAAACAAGATGGACAACTTAATCAAAATCGCAGAAGAGGCTATGTGGGCTCCCAAGGAGGTTCCCGCATTCAAGGCCGGCGACACCATCACCGTAAGCTACAAAATCATCGAGGGTAACAAAGAGCGTATCCAGAGCTTCCGCGGTGTGGTAATCCAGATCAAAGGTCGTGGTGTGACCAAAATGTTCACCATCCGTAAGATTTCGAACGGTGTAGGTGTAGAGCGTATCTTCCCCCTCTACTCGCCCCACATCGAGTCGATTGAGGTTAACAAGATTGGTGTTGTACGCCGTGCTCGTATCTACTACCTCCGCAACCTCACCGGTAAGAAGGCTCGTATCAAAGAGAAACGCTACGTTGCAAAGGAGAAATAGTCCTTGCAAGCCGGAAAACGGAACAAAGCAAAACGAGAAGTTCTCCACAAGAGCTTCTCGTTTTTTCATTCTTTTTGTCAAGCCACAACTTTTTCCCTATATTTGCACAAACAAAACCAAAGATATCTGATATGAAAAGAGGAGTAATCGTTGCACTTTTTGCACTTTTCGGCCTGGCCTCCCAGGTGAGCGCCCAGGAAAATACAACCAACACCTATAGCGCCGACAGCAAGGAGGTGCGCTGGGTAGGACGAGTGGATGTCACCCCCGAGGGCCTTGTGAGGTTCGACTGGAGTGGCACCTATGCCGAGTTGATTTTCTGCGGCTCGAGGCTCGAAATGGTCGCCTCCGATAGCGGAATGAACTATTTTAATGTCATCGTGAACGGCCAGCAGCACGCCATCGTTAAGACCGAGGGCAAGGAGCCCCAGAGCGTGGTCCTGTTCGAGGGCAAGGGTGGCACCTACCACATCCGCCTGCAGCGCCGCACGGAGGGTTTCAATGGCCTCACAACCATCCACGCCTTCACTACCGACGGCGTATTTGTGGAGGGTCAGAACCTCGCCAAGGGTCGCCACATAGAGTTCATTGGCGACTCGCTCACGGCAGGCTACGGCACCGACTCGACAAGCGGCTCGGAGCCCTACACCCCCGAGACCCAGAACTGCAACCTCGCCTACGGTTGCTACATCGCCCGCTACTTCGATGCCGACTACAACCTTGTGGCCCACTCGGGTCAGGGCCTTGTGCGCAACTATGGCGACCAGAACACCACCTCGGACTACACTATGCAGCAGCGCTATGGCCTTCTGTTCGACGAGGCCGACAAGGAGCGCCCCTACAACTTCCGCCGCCAGAGCTACATCCCCGACCTTGTGGTCATCTTCCTCGGCACCAACGACTTCTCCACAAAACCCTGGCCCAGCTTCGAGCAGTTCTCGGAGGGCTATGCGGCACTCGTGGAGCAGGTGAGGGCAGCACACGGCGAGAATGTACCCATCCTTTGCGTGTCGAGCTATGTTTTTGAGCCCACCTTCGACTATGTGTGGCGCATGGCCGAGGGCGACAAGAACCTCCACTTCGCCTGCATCCTGCCCGAGGCCTTTGCCTACCCCCGTGAGTTGGGAGCCTCGGAGCACCCCAACCGAGTGGGTCAGCAGAAGATGGCGATGACTCTGATTCCCTACATCTCGACCATCACAGGCTGGGATGTTCGCCACGATATGTAATCTTTAGGCACCCCCTGAAACCATCCATAACAATAAAAAAATCACGGGTATCTTTTTTAATACCCGTGATTTTTTATTGCCTACCAGCTCGGACTGACGGGCCGCCCATTGGCGCCCTAACGCTTCTGGGGGAAGATGGACTGGCGGGCCACCATACAGGCGCCTATCATTCCCGCCTTCAGGGGGTTAGCCGAGGAGAGCACCTCGATATCCTTACACATCAGCTTGAGCGAATACTTGCGAATGGCAAGGCGTATGGGCGAAATGAAATACTCGTCCGCCAGAGCCAAGACACCACCCACAATCACCGCCTCGGGGTTGAAAATGTTTATCAGGTTGGCCAGCTGTCTGCCCAACTCGGCACCCGTCTGCTCAATAAGCTCGATGCACAGCGGGTCCTCGTTGTGGGTGGCCGCACAGACAATATCGTGCGTGGAGATGGGCTGTGTGCTTGCCACACGCGAGGAGAGCACCGAGGCCTGACCCTGGCGTATGCGCTCCAGGAGTTTGCGGTGGATGGCGTTGCCCGACACCTCCGTCTCCAGACACCCCTTCTTGCCACAATGGCACATTATCTCGTTGTTGTAGACATTCATATGACCAATCTCGCCCGAGTAGCCGTGGCGGCCATAGTAGAGCTCGCCATCGACAATGATACCCAGACCAAGACCCCAACTTGCATTGACAAACAGAGCGTTGCGGTAGCCACGAGCGTTGCCCGTGGAGAGTTCTCCGATGGTCATCGCCCTCGAGTCGTTCTCGATGCGCACCGGGAGGCCAATCTTCTCACTCAGGATGGCCGCCAAAGGCTCGTCGTTCTCCTCGAAGTTGAAGACGCTGTAGCTCTCGCCCGTGAGCGAATTTACTCGTCCCGAAATATTTATGTTCACCAGCGTAACTTTTTCCATATCAATACCTGAGCTCTCCAGGAACTCACCTATGCAGTGGCACACCCTATCGAGCACCGCCGGCGTATTCTCAAAGCAGAAATCGCTCTCGGTAGCCTCCGAGATAATCTCACCCGTGAGGTTCATAAGTCCAAGGTTGATGGCAAAGCGGGCAATGTCCACACCCACAAAGTAGCAAGCCGAGGGATTTACGCCATAGATAACAGGCTTCCTACCCCTCTGCGAGTCCATCTTGCCACACTCCACAAAGTAGCCCTCGGCCAAAAGTTCGCCCACATACTTTGCAACCGTGGGGACACTGTAGCCAAGCGAGGCGGCCATCTGTGGAATCATCTGATTGCCCTCATATATACAGTGGCGCAAGATGTTGTCTTTGATAATCTCGGCCTCGGTGGGCGGAATGCTGGAGCGTAATTTACTCTGTTCAAGCATAGTAGTGTTTGTTTTGGAGGGGTGTGTGGAAGGGTGGTCAAAAAATCACCACCAACGCCCACAAAATTAAACAATTTTTTTATTCTTCACCCATTTGCCACATATATTTATAAAACCGTTTAGGAAATAGAAACCCATTCATAATCCGCAACACACTAATTATACGACACTTACACAAGCCGTGGCGGAATAAAAAATAAATTAACCATTTTGTCAATTTATTGTTTGTTTAATTAATGGATAAATTATAGTTTTGTGTGGTGTATTATGGTGTGAACTATACCCACACCCAAGGCCGCAAAAAAGCGAACAAAAACAACAAAAATAGTAACTACTAAAAGACAGCAAAACACTATGAAAGAGTTTACCAGACGCGACTTCCTCAAGACCACAGCCGCCCTCGGTGCCGCAGCCATCCTGCCCTCCGAGCTTGCGCGTGGTGCCGAGAGGATGGAGGATGTGCTCTCTTCGCCCATCTTCCAGGAGGGCCCCGGCGGGCTGATTGTGCCCCCCGCAGCAGGCCTCCCCATCACAGGTACTTTCCTCGATGAGATCTCCCACGACATCCCCCACCAGAACTGGGGCGAGAAGGAGTGGGATGCCGACTTCGCCCATATGAAGGCTATCGGCATCGACACGGTGATTATGATTCGTTCGGGCTACCGCAAGTTCATCACCTACCCCTCGAAATACCTCCTCGGCAAGGGCTGCTATATGCCCTCGGTCGACCTGGTGGATATGTATCTTCGTCTGGCACAGAAGTACGGTATGAAGTTCTGGTTTGGCCTCTACGACTCGGGCCGCTACTGGGACACGGGCGATCTGAGCTGGGAGATTGAGGACAACAAATATGTCATCGACGAGGTATGGCAGCGCTATGGCCACTACGAGAGTTTTGGTGGTTGGTATATCTCGGGCGAGATCAGCCGCAAGACCAAGGGTGCCATCGACGCCTTCCACGCTATGGGCAAGCAGTGTAAGGATGTGTCGGGCGGCCTGCCCACCTTCATTTCGCCCTGGATCGACGGCAAGAAGGCCATTATGGGCACCAACAACCTCACCAATGCCGACGCCGTGAGCGTAGCAGAGCACGAGAGGGAGTGGAACGAGATTTTCGACGGCATTCACGATGTTGTGGATGCGTGTGCGTTCCAGGATGGCCACATCGACTACGACGAGCTGGACGCCTTCTTCCAGGTGAACAAGAAGCTGGCCGACCGCTACGGTATGAAGTGCTGGACCAACGCCGAGACCTTCGACAGGGATATGCCCATCAAGTTCCTCCCCATCAAGTTCGACAAGCTGCGTATGAAGCTCGAGGCTGCAAAGCGTGCCGGCTACGACAAGGCCATCACCTTTGAGTTCTCGCACTTCCTCTCGCCCCAGTCGTCCTACCTGCAGGCCGGCCACCTCTACAACCGCTACAAGGAGTACTTCAAAATCAAGTAAGGCTTGAATTCTATGGGAAAGACTATGAAAGCGAAAAGCAATATGAATATGGGGTATGTTGTCTTTATGACCATCGTTGCGGCTCTGGGCGGCATACTCTTCGGCTACGACACGGCTGTCATCTCGGGCACCACCGAGATGGTCAAGGGTCAGTTTGCACTCTCGGATATGCGTGAGGGTTGGTATGTGGGCTGTGCCCTGATAGGCTCCATCTGCGGTGTGGCCGTGGCGGGCGCAATGAGCGACAAGCTCGGCCGCAAACTCACGATGCTCATCTCGGCAGCACTGTTCAGCATCTCGGCCATCGGCTGTGCCGTGTGTGGCAACTTCGACCAGCTTGTTGCCTACCGCATCATCGGCGGTGTGGGTATCGGTATCGTATCTATCGTATCGCCCATCTACATCTCGGAGGTTTCGCCCGCAAAGGTGCGCGGTACGCTCGTGTCGCTCTATCAGCTGGCCGTGACGGTGGGCTTCCTGCTCGCCTATATGGCCAACTGGATGATCGACTCGGGTATCGACACCACTCTGACAGGCGACCTCTCGCTCTGGCAGAGGATGTTCAACACGGAGGCTTGGAGGGGTATGCTCGGTAGCGAGACCCTGCCTGCTCTTCTGTTCTTTGTGATTATCTTCTTCATCCCCGAGAGTCCCAAGTGGCTGGTTGTGAACAAGAAACTCACCCGTGCCGCACAGGTCTACGGCAGAATCTACCGCACCGAGGCCGACGCCCAGGCCGAAATTGCCACCACCCAGGAGTCGATGGCCGGCGAGAGCAAGGGCAGCTGGCGCGACATCCTCAAGCCCGGCATCCTGAAGGCTGTGCTTATCGGTAGCGCCATCGCCATTCTGGGCCAATTTATGGGCGTGAATGCGGTTCTCTACTACGGTCCCAAGATCTTCTCCGACGCGGGCTTCGACAACCCGATGTTCTCCACCGTGCTGGTGGGCGTGGTGAATATGGTCACCACCATCTTGGCCGTATTCATTATCGACCGTGTGGGCCGCAAGCAGCTCATCTACTGGGGTGTGTCGGGAATGATTTTGTGCCTTGTGGCCATCGCCACCTACTTCCAGTGGGGCCCCGCACTCGGCCTTGGCAACGGCTTTATGCTCACCTTCTTCCTGGCCTATGTATTCTGCTGTGCAATCTCCATCTCGGCCATCGTCTTTGTGCTGCTGAGCGAGATGTACCCCAACAGCGTGCGTGGCAGGGCTATGAGCGTTGCGGGCTTTGCGCTGTGGATTGGCACCTACCTTATCGGTCAGCTCACCCCCGTGCTTCTGGGCTGGAGCCAGTCGGGCACCTTCTTCATCTTCGCCCTGATGTGCATCCCCTACATCCTCATTATGTGGCGCCTTGTACCCGAGACCACGGGACGCTCACTTGAGGAGATTGAGGCATACTGGAATAAACAGAACAAAAAATAAACATACCCATTATACTATGACTGACAACAACAAACAATACCTCAAAGAGTGCGCCGCATCCTACCGAGCAGAGCTATGCGAGGATGTGATGCCCTTCTGGATGAAGAATGGCCTCGACAGGGTCAATGGCGGCATCTACACCTGTGTGGACAGGGACGGCACCCTGATGGATACCACCAAGTCGGTGTGGTTCCAGGGCCGCTGGGGCTGGACCGCAGCTGCCGCCTACAACCGAGTAGAGCAGCGCAAAGAGTGGCTCGAGGCCTCCAAGAGCGCCATCGACTTCATCGAGAAGCACTGCATCGACACCGACGGCCATATGTTCTTCACCGTGACCGCCGAGGGCGCACCCGTGCAGAAACGCCGCTATGTATTCTCGGAGAGCTTTGCTGCCATCGCTATGGCCGAGTACGCAAAGGCTTCGGGCGATATGACATACGCCGAGAAGGCCCTGGAGGTCTTCAGGGGTATGAAGCGTATGCTCTCAACCCCCGGCTTCCTGGAGCCCAAGACCACCACTAAGGGCAGGGGCCACTCCATAACGATGATCCTCATCAATGTGGCCGCTGTGCTCAAGGGCGTGATTGACGCACCCGAGCTCGACGAGCAAATCGACAGGTCCATCGACGAGATTGAGCGCTACCTTATGAATGAGGAGTACAAAACTGTGTTGGAGATGGTGGGTCCCGAGGGCGAGCTGATTGACACCTGCGCCGGCCGCACCATCAACCCCGGCCACTGCATCGAGACCGCCTGGTTCATCCTCGCCGAGGCCAAACGCCGCGGCTGGGACGAAAGACTCACCCGCATAGGTCTGAAGATCTACGACTGGGCCTGGGCTTGGGGCTGGGACGAGGAGTTTGGTGGCATCATCAACTTCCGCGACTGCAAGGGCTTCCCTCCCCAGGACTACTCACAGGATATGAAGTTCTGGTGGCCCCAGTGTGAGGCCATCATCGCCTCGCTCTACTGCTACGAGGCTACGGGCGACGAGAGCTACCTGGAGAAGTTCCGTATGGCACACGAGTGGGCATATGCACACCTGAAGGACCGCGAGATGGGCGAGTGGTATGGCTATCTGCACCGCGACGGCAGTGTGGCACAGCCTGCCAAGGGCAACATCTTCAAGGGCCCCTTCCACGTGCCCCGTATGCTCATCGAGGCTTCCGAGATGATCGATAGCATCATCAAGAAGTAGCCTCTCTCACAATAAAACGGAATAATTAATCATAAACTTAATTAATAATACTGATGAAAAATTCTACCAATTCATTCGTAAGCAGATTGGTGCTCGTGGCACTGATGCTACTTACAACCACCACGCTGATGGCCCAAACACAGGTCCGCGGCACGGTGAAGGATGAGGCAGGCGAGCCAATCATTGGCGCCACAGTAGTAGTTGAGGGCACCGCAGTGGGTATCTCCACCGACTACCTGGGCAACTACCACCTGACCATCCCCCAGGGAGTCAAGAATCCCAAACTGTTATTCGAGTACCTCGGTATGAACAATCACTCGGAGATGGTAAATGGTCGCAGCCGCATAGATGTTGTGATGAAGTCCGAGGCCGATGTGATTGAGGATGTAGTGGTTGTGGGCTACGGCACACAGCGCAAAGGCAGCCTCACGGCCTCCATCTCCTCGATTGACGGCGAAGAGCTGCAGAAGGCTCCCGCCACCAATGTATCAAGTATGCTGGGTGGCCGTATCGCAGGTATCGCCTCCGTTCAGGAGTCGGGTGAGCCCGGTATGGACGGTGCGTCGCTGACGGTGCGTGGCTCCTACTACGGCGTAACCTACATTGTCGATGGCGTGCCTCGTGCGCTGGATGATATCAACCCCAACGATGTGGCAAGCATCTCCGTGCTGAAGGATGCGGCCGCCGCGTCGGTCTACGGTCTGAATAGTGCCGGTGGTGTGGTTATCGTGACCACCAAGAGCGGTAAGGAGGGTAAGAACGAGCTGAACTACACCGGCTCGGTGGGTGTTTCGGTCAATGCCAACTTCCCCGACTTCCTCAATGCCGAGCAGTTTGCCTGGTACTACAACAAGGGCCGCGAGATGGACGGTATGCAGCCCATCTTCACCGCCGAGCAGGTTGCCCTTATGACCAACGGCGACGACTCGGATGGCTGGGGTGACACAAACTGGATCGACGAGGTCTTTGGTGTGGGTATGAACACCAAGCACAACATCTCCACTTCGGGTGGCAACGACAAGGTGCGCTACTTCGCCTCGCTGGGCTATATGAACCAGCACGGTAACATCTCCTCGTATACCTATGAGAAATATAACATCCGTGCCAACATCAATTCTGAGATTAGCGACAACCTCTCGCTGAAACTCACCATTGCGGGTGGTACGGACCAGAAGAATAACCCCGGTTTCTCGTCGGGTGGTAGCGAGAGCGACGGCACCTGGATGAGCGTGGCTCGTCAGGC
>JAEIGA010006358.1_pt1 | contig 17983 bp, 17 predicted proteins | sample 9270691 | NCBI WGS metagenome assembly JAEIGA01 (sample SAMN17057246, study PRJNA624740) | gut metagenome | biome: biome; isolation source: fecal sample | host: Bos grunniens | place: China: Xizang | collected 2019
AATTCTGTCACAGACACTGCATTATGGTCCAATGACAAGCCATCTCCTCCTCCAAGAAGGAAAGATATTGTAGCCAAGCCATATACCTTGTCATCTTCCAGAGGTTCTCCATCTATTTCGACAGAAACAAGCTTTCCTCCATCAGCCACGACACGGACTCCTCCAAGAACCTGGAAACGTCCTGCGGCCATACTTTCAAGGATGGCACGTATCTGCTTTCCTGTCTGCTCGACATATACAAGATAATTCCTGAAAGGAAACATAGAAAGCATATCATCGAGGATGATGTCTCCCTGAGGCATGTCAATTCGTATTCCACCGAAATTGACAATACCCATATGGACCTTCTTTCCTGCAAGTTCGGATGTCTTACGGATAAGAATATCTACAAACCAGTTGGAAAGCGGGCTCTCGGGATAAGTCGCAGTCATTACTTCTGTCGAATGAGCGATCACCTCCTTTACACGAGCCATCTTCTCCTGAGCGGCAAGAACAGTTGCTGCAGTCTGATAGACAATGGAATTCTTCTTATATACAGTACCGTCCGGAGCAATATATTTGCCTCCTTTAAATGTGCCTATGGCCTCCGGAATATTATCCCTGGACGGAGATATACAGCCAGTCCTGCTTCCGTCCATCACGACAGCATCCCAACTATACTCCTGCGCCCTCAAATCCACATTAACTGCCAGAAAGACAATGAAAGACAGTATCAATGATATTCTATGCATATTTATTCTATTAAATTTCTATTTAGTTCTGTCTGAGCCATTTCCAAAGATCCTTGAAAGTAGTCTTCTTGCCGAACATAAGGATACCGATCTTATAAATCTTTGCAGAAGCCCATGCACATGCAGCAAATGTACCTGCAAGAAGCGCTATAGACAGGGCAAGTTCCCATGCAGGGACTCCGAAAGGTATACGCGCAAGCATAACGATCGGAGAAGTGAAAGGAATCATCGAGCCCCACCAAACCACAGCGCTGTCCGGAGCATTGAACGCATAAATTGCAATGAAGAAAGCAATCAGGAGAGGTATTGTCACTGGCATCTGAAGCTGTGTCGTATCCGCTTCATTTTCCACAGCAGAACCGATTGCAGCAAAGAATGAAGCATACAGCAAGTATCCGAATGCAAAGTATATTACAAATGCAAGAACCATCTGGGCCCAGTTGATGTTTCCGAGAGTATTGAGTACAGCACTCATACCGCTCTCCTCTTCCATCATGGCAGCCATCTCCTGCATATCCACACCTCCCATCTGCGCTGTCATCTCCATCATCTGCTCTGTCTGCGCAGGATCTCCCATAAGAGAATCAAAACCTACGAAAGCAGAGAAACCGCCCACAAGTACAAGAGTAAGGAGTATCCAGAGGAAGAACTGTGTCAAGGCAACACAAGCTACACCGATGATCTTACCGAACATCAGTTCAGTCGCCTTTACAGATGACACCAATACTTCCACAACACGGCTCGCCTTCTCCTCGATCACACTCTGCATCACCATTCCGGAGAACATGGCGATGAACATGTAGATTATGATGGACATTACCAGAGATATGGCCATATACACTTCTGAAGAAGTTATTTCCTCTTCACCGGACTCACCCAAGGTATATGTCGAAACAGATATATCAGTCTTGACATCATTCATGATCTGCTTGAGATCACCCATATCATAAAGAGATATCCTGTAATCCTCTATAGCCTCGCTTACCTTTGAAGATATCCTTTCCTTAAGCTCCACACTGAGCGGGCTGTTTGAATATGATGCTACCGATACAGTCCTGGCTACACTATCAAGCGGAGAAATCACCACAAGAGCGTCAAGTCCAAGTTCCTCGAACTGCTGCTTCATGGACTCCACAGGTTCAGTCGAATAATCGACATATGACACGGCTTCGCTATCCTCAAGATAAGACATTACAAGAGAAGACTGATCGACTACAGCGATCTTCTTTCCCTCATCCTTTGCCATGAACATTATCACACTCGGAAGAATGCACATTGCAGCAAAGAAGACAGGAACAAGAAAAGTTGTAAGAAGAAATGACTTCTTCTTTACACGAGTAAGATATTCCCTTGATATGATGGTCTTTATATTTCTCATTTTCATGGTTTATTCCTCCTCTGTTACAAGTTTGATGAAAATATCGTTCATTCTCGGCACAAGTTCCTTGAAGGAATTGACACTCACGCCTTGAGCTATTATTTCTGTCAGAGCTGCATTACCATCAGCGCCATCAAGAACTTCAAGCACCGCTGTATGACGGCCTGCATCATCCTGATCGGAAAGCACATTGAACACTCCCTCTACAGACTCAATAGAATTTCCTGTATAGATCAGCTCTACATTGTTGTTACCATATTTGCGACGAATCTCATCAACACCTCCGGTAATAACAACATGAGACTTGTTTATAAGGGCGATATTATCGCATAACTCTTCCACTGATTCCATATTATGGGTTGAAAGGATGATTGTCGCACCCTCCTCCTTAAGACGAAGGATCTCTTCACGGATGAGCTGTGCATTTACAGGGTCAAAACCAGAAAAAGGCTCATCCAGGATAAGCAGAGAAGGCTTATGTACGACAGTAGTGATGAACTGTATCTTCTGAGCCATACCCTTTGACAGTTCCTCAACCTTCTTGTTCCACCAACTTTCGATACCGAATCTGACAAACCACTTCTTAAGCTCTTTTGCAGCCTCTCTTGAAGACATACCCTTGAGCTGGGCAAAATACATAGCCTGATCACCAACTTTCATCTTACGATAAAGGCCACGCTCCTCGGGAAGATATCCTATCTTTTCCACATCTTCCTGAGTGATAGGACGACCGTCAAAAAGAACCGAACCGGAATTCGGAATGGTTATACGGTTAATGATACGGATCAACGTTGTCTTACCGGCACCGTTAGGTCCCAGAAGACCGAAGATCTTACCTTTCGGGATGTCGACCGAAACATGGTCAAGAGCGACTTTCTCGCCAAAGCTCTTGCAGACATCTGTACACTGGATTAATCCCATAGTCTATATTGTTAAACGTTTAAAATCTTTGCTACAAGCTCTACCATAAGTTCTTCCGGAGTCGCCTCACCTACATCTCCACCCTTGCCTTTGTAGTCATATTCCTTCAGAAGGGCGATTACGGACATACATTTGTTTACAGGATAATTCCGGACTGCTGTGTCATACTCTGAAAAAAAGTATGGATTGACACCTAAAACCTTCGCTTTCTGGTCATTCATCGGACGAGGTGCCTTCATCAGCAAGGCCCCATATTTCAATATCCTGTTGAAATGGGTATAGAGACCACTCACAGCCATCGGCATCGCAAACTTTGCAGATGACCCTATGTAAGCTGCTATTCTCAAGGCCTTTGCTGAATTCCTGAAAGAGAGTTCCTTGGTAAGCTCGAATATACTGAACTGACGGCTGATTCCGACATTCTTCTCAATATCCGAAACAGAGACTTCTCTGACATTCTCAGGCAGATTCTTGAGCATCTTTTCTGTCTCGATGGCAATCTTGTTAAGATTCGTACCTGCATATTCAGCAAGAAGAGCAGCCGCATCAGGGGCAATCTTCATACCCTTGGTCTCATAGAACATCGATATCCATTTCGGCATTTCATAATCCCTCAATGTCTGAGAATCGACAACTGTACCCATCTTGGACACTGTCTTGTAAAGAGACTTCCTCTTGTCGGCAGAAGCTCCATGCATAGCAATAACAAGGACCGTCGATTCAAGAGGATTCTGGCAATACACAGACAGATCTTCAAGAGATTTCATCATCTGTGCCTCTTTCACCACGACAAGTTGTCTTTCTGCAAACATAGGATAACGCCTTGCCGCAGTTATCACAGCATCAGCATCCACATCAGCTCCGTAACACACTGTCTGATTGAAATCTCTTTCACTTTCGTCAAGACAATGTTCCAAAACCGCATCACAGACCATATCCACATAATACGGTTCATCTCCCATCAGAAGATAAACCGGACTGAAGACGCCATTTACGGCATCCTTTACCATCTGTCTGCACAGAGTATCAGTTTCTGCAAATCCCTTAGCCATAATCAGACAAAGATAATATATTTAGACGACAAGACTGATGAAAATCTACAAAAAAAGCAGCATCCGAAGATGCTGCCGATCGATAATCTGTTATTCTGTTCTTTTCTCTTTAGCTTTCACAAGTTTTTCCTTGAGAATGTCTGCACAGTCCACTACTGCGTCTTCGAAGGTCTTTGCGTTCCTTTCAACTACGATTGTGTTGCCTGGGATACTGACCTGAACCTTAACATTCTTGTTGTCATGGTCAGGAAGCAGTGAAAGAGCAACATCCACAGCTGTTACTGCGTCATAGAACTTCTCAACTCTAGAGAATTTCTTTTCTACAAAGTCCAACAGTTTCTGATCTGCATTGAACTTGATCGACTGCACTCTAATCTCCATGTTTACCTCCGTTTTTAGCCCTTGGATGGGCGCGTTTATAAATATCTTTAAGTCGGGCGATACTGCTGTGGGTATAGACCTGGGTCGCCGCCAAAGAAGAATGTCCTAAAAGTTCCTTTATGGAATTAAGGTCCGCATCTTCATTCATGAGTTCTGTCGCAAGAGAATGTCTCAAGACATGTGGAGACTTACGTCCCCTTATATCCTTCACGCCTCTCAAAGCAGACTTCACAGCCCTGTCAACATACTCCGGATACAAAGGAGTACCCTGATAAGTGACAAACAACGGTTCTTCCAAAGATCTTGGCCTTCCGCACATCACCTCAACTGCTTTCAAATATAATAAAATTTCTTCAGACAATAAAGGGACGAGAGGAATTTCTCTCATTTTATCGCCTTTTCCATGTATTTTTACAACATTTCTACCAAAATCGAAAGAACCCACCTGCAGACCTATCAATTCAGCACGTCTGATGCCCAAAGAGTACAAAGTCGAAACAATCATTCTTTCAAGCATACCCGAATAATGGTCTTTACCGCTTTTGGTATGCCATTCCTTTAGGAATACTTCATAGAGATCTTTGTCAAGATATAATGATGAATTCTTGAAATAGGTCTCCAGATCCTCCTTCCTGAAGAATTTCGGAATACGTTTCTCCTGCTTTGGCTTCGGAACAAGTTTCACAGGATTGGACTTAAGACGGCCCTCCTTCATAAGAAAATGACAGAAACTGCTGAGGGCAGACAGATGAAGCGCGACGGTACGTGGAGATTTAGGTGGATCAGAATCCATAAGTTCTACCTCATAACTGCGGATTTCCGAGGCATTCATAGCTTTGACAAGTTCATCATCACTCAGAAACCCCTCACCTTCAGACCTGGCAGAAGCATAATTCTTCAAGGCAGCCTCATAAATGGAGACAGTCCTTGGAGAATATCTCCGAATCTCCTTTATATACTTTATGTATGCATTTATCAGTTGCATGGAAAAAGTCCAAGTTCTGCTGCCTTTGTCTTCATCAGCGCATCCGCCGCTTCAAAAGTATTTTCGATCTCACCATCAAGAATGGCATTCTTTACATATTCCTTCAGCTGGCCAATAGTGTTGCACGGGCTTATGCCGAAGAGTTCCATAATATAGTCTCCCGTAATAGGATTCTTAAAGTTACGGATGGCATCCTTTGCCTCCACCTCGACAAGTTTAGTCCTGACCAGTTCGAAATTCGCATGAAGACGTGCAACCTTACGAGGATTCTTGGAAGTGATATCCGCATGACAAAGGAGCATGAGATCATCCACATCATTGCCGGCATCAAACAGAAGACGTCGCACCGCAGAATCTGTAACTTCCTCAGTAACAAGAGCTATTGGACGAAGATGAAGGCTTACAAGTTTCTGAACATATTTCATCTTCTCATTAAGAGGCATCTTCATGCTCTGGAATATCTTCGGAATCCATCTTGCTCCTACGACCTCATGACCGTGGAAAGTCCATCCAAGATTATTGTCATATCTTTTTGTAGCCGGCTTTGCAATATCATGCAGAAGTGCAGCCCAGCGAAGCCATACATTCGGCTCGGTACGGACCTTTTCCACCTCTTCTCCGTCTTCAAAGACAAAGTCCTTAAGACGTCCTTCTGCTATTGCATCTATTTCGTATGCAGCAACATTGTCAAGCACCTCCAGAGTATGAGAGAAATTCTCCTTATGACCTTTGCCCTCAACGCTCTCTACTCCTTTCAACTTGGAAAGCTGAGGCAGAATATAGTCCAGCAGACCTGTTTCATCCAGGAGACGGAAACCTATAGATGGTTTGGGAGTAACCAATATCTTGTTCAATTCTTCGACTATACGTTCCTTGGAAAGAATCTCCATACGTTGACGGTTTCTCCTTATAGAATCCAATGACTCCGGCACTATGGTAAAGGTCTGCTGACTTGTAGAAAGTTTTGTGGCGAAACGTACAGCACGAACCATTCTGAGAGGATCGTCGCTATATGTAGTATCCGGATCGAGAGGTGTGCGGATTATACCCGCCGCAAGGTCACGGATACCTCCGAACGGATCCACAAGAGCTCCAAAATCCTCCTTCTGAAGACTGAAGGCCATCGCATTGATGGTAAAATCTCTTCTGAGCTGATCATCTTCAAGAGTTCCGTCTTCCACGATGGGCTTACGCGAATCCCTGCGATACGATTCCTTACGCGCACCGACAAACTCCACCTCTATGCCATGATATCTGAGCATTGCTGTTCCGAAATTACGGAATACAGACACATTGCTGTGGACTCTTGCTCCCACAGCCTCCGCCAGTTCGATACCGCTGCCTTCAACGACAATATCTATATCCTTGCTGGGACGACCGAGAAAACAGTCACGGACATATCCTCCGATGACAAAGGCACGGACACCTAATTCCGCTGCAGTCTCAGATACGATGGAAAATATCTTATGATCTAAAAAACCTTGTGTTATTGTTGCTGACATAACATCTCATTATAGTCCGGCACTCTGTCCATAAAGACGAATCCACTGCCCTGCCTCTTGCAGATATGTGTCTTCCTGCCGTTTGTAATAATCATATACCTGACATTCAGGACCATATTATATCTGACTGCCTGATCAAGGACTTCCTGGGTCAGTTCCACATCCGGACGTTTGCATTCCACGACAGCGACCGGCTGCGCCTTCCTGTCATAGATTATTATATCCGCACGGAACTGCTTGTCTCCCAACTTGAATCCAGCTTCGCTCATCATAAGATGCATAGGTACCTTCACTTCTTCTGCAAGCACTCCTATACACCACTGACGCACTCTCTCTTCTGGAGTGAGCGCCACCTCTTTCTTTCTCAACGGATCAAATACAGTCATCATGCAAATATAGTTAATTTTTCTTACTTTTGCAGGAATAACAGGCATAGGTAAATATGGGAAAAGGACATAGAAAAGATGACGGGCTGGAAATTGTATTCGAGGACAGATGGCTCATCGTGGTAAACAAGCCAAGCGGTCTTTTAAGCATGTCTGCAGGGCGCAGTCATGAGGAGACAGCATACTCCATGCTTTATGACTATGCCGGAAAAATATTCATAGTACACCGTCTCGACAGAGACACCTCCGGCCTGATGGTATTCGCTAAGGATGAGGACACAAAGTTCGCCCTTCAGGAAAACTGGGATGAGGCTGTGACAGAGCGCAAATATGAAGCCCTCCTTGAAGGAAACATTGAAGATGAAGAAGGTTGGATCGAGACCTGGCTATATGAAAATCCTAAATCCCTGAAAGTACACGCCTATTCATTAAGGCCTGATGATGACAGAAACAGGCCACCGAGAAAAGATTGGCAGTTTGCTGCAACACATTGCCGCACCTTGAAACATATAAATATTGAAGGCAAACCATACACCTCTATCGAATTCGAATTGGAAACCGGTAGAAAGAACCAGATAAGGGCCCATGCGGAATGGCTGGGACACCCTATTGCGGGAGACAGGAAATATGGAGCTGAAAGCAATCCGTTAGGCCGACTTGCCCTTCACGCAAAGACACTGTCATTCATTCATCCTTGGACAGGAAAGACACTGAAGTTCACTTCCATCCTTCCAAGAGAGTTCAGAAAGCATTTATAAAAGACTTTTCCTTTTCAGCAGTCTTCTCCCAACTCATCGATTCTGGGACAACCTGCTCTTCTCTGCTGGCAAGAAGTCCAGCTACCTTGACGGCCATAGACTCAATGAAACATTCCCCGTGAGGGATGACATAATCTTTTCCTATTATCTCGGATACTCCCCCCACGTCAGCTCCGACGACATTTGCTCCACATCGGATGGCTTCCGCACATACCAGCGGCAGACCTTCGTTCCTGCTCGGAAGCACAAGAACATCTATGGAATTCATTACTGCCGGCATCTTGTCAGACGGGACATTTCCCCACATACGGACATCTATCGAATCATCTGACATAAGTTCAGGTTCCACGACCGAACGCATCTTTCCGTCTCCTACCATCCAGAACTTCAGAGCTCCCTGATAACGGGCACGGATTTCATGAAACAGAGGCTGTAACATCTTCACATTCTTCACATCCACAATACTTCCCACAAAGGCAACCACCTTTTCATCCTCGGTCACACCGAAATTCCGCCTATGTTCTGAACGTGACATTTCCGGGAACATAAAGAAGTCTTCGGACACACCATTATAAAGCACATCTTTAGAAGCAACTGATGTAATCTTTCCCGACTCTTCAAGAAGTGCATGGCTCACAAAGAAATTGCGTTCCGCCTTATCCATCACTTCGCGTGTCTTATAAAGGATAAGAGGATTTCTCCACGGGTGCGTATGCACATCAGACCCGTGCCAGCTGACAAAATATGGAAGTCCGTAAAGCTCCCTGGCTCTAAGAGCGAAGAGTCCTCCCGTAAACGAATGTGCAATCACAGCATCATATCCTTCAAGCAACGATACGTGAGCATTGAGAAAAACGGCAAAGAAAAACGGATTCACATGAAGTTTTTCAACAAGGATATGATCAACGACAGAAAAGTCGTACCACAACATCCTGTATTCCACTCCTTCAACATCAACTCTGTCCACCTTTTCCGCGACCTCCGGAGTGTGACGCATCCTTCTTGTAAAGGCAGTGTCCCAACTATGGATACAGTACGCATCCACCTCAAATTCCCCTGAGGCAACAAGATGTCTTATACGCTCATGCACAGCATTGAAAAGTCCCTTCCTGTCGAAAGGGCTGCTTTCAAATATTACCGCCAGCTTCTTCATATCTATTTCTTGAACAAAGACATTGCCCCCGCAGTAAAGCGGTAAATACGCATAGAGAACTTAATGTTTCCTAGCTTATACAAGGCAATATTGAATACTTGACCAGAACGCACGGAAAACAGACCAAGTCCCTTGTCTGCATCCATCATCTTATATACCCATCCGAGATAGTCTTCGGTAAGCAGGGCAGTCTTTCTTCTTGCAAATATATCAAGTATCCTGCACAGATATCTTCCTACAACATCCTTATGATACAAGGCACTTATCTTCCCACATGAAGGATAGCGTTCAACAAGTGATGCGAGCACTTCAGAATAGGCAGGCAGGAAACGTCTCAACTGCATAAGATGTCTGTCGGAACGTATATCGCTACCAAGAGAACCAGCTCTTACGTGGTACGCATAGACAGGGAATGCACAAGTGCTGGCCGAGGAACATTTTGAAAGGAAACTGAATACAAAGAGCTTGTCCTCCGCATAACTCAGATCCTCACAGAATCTAAGATTTCCTATAGCCTTACGTCTGAACATCTTAGACCAAGGAGCATCAAGCATTTCACAATTCTTCCGGATATTGGACTTGTAAAAGGCTGTCATATCTTCTCCTCTGTATGTCCGGCTTCTGAACGGCAGGACTTCTCTTCCCGGGACACCCTCTATATATACAGTATATCCGCCGACAACCAGGTCTTCACCCGTCACATTCTCAAACATCATTTCCAGACTGTCAGGAAGCAGGGCATCATCAGAATCCACAAACATCACATATTCTCCTCTCGCCAGTTCCAGACCAGCATTTCTGGCCGAACTGACACCTCCATTCTTCTTGTGAAGAGTACGGAAACGCGGATCTGAAGCGGAATACCTGTCACAGATCAGTCCTGATGCATCCGTACTGCCATCATCTATCAAGATGACCTCGTATGAAGGAAAATCCTGCGAAATAATGCTCACAAGACATCTGTCAAGATATTCGTCCGCATTAAAAACCGGAACTATTATGCTCAACCTGCATTTATCCATAATCACTTGATTTTCAATGAATATTTCAGAAAGTCTAAAGATTCCTTCCTCTTTTCCCCCAGAATTTCTTCCACACTGTTCCAGTCTATATCGGAAAGGAAGTATTCCCCGTCATCTTCAGGATCTATTCCATGTACAAGTCTCTGATCCAGTCCTAACATTGACAGAAGAGAATTCAGTCTTGACATACCTCTGCGGCTGTTACCCACCGCTATGAATCTTTTATGCATCAAAATAGAAAGTACACAGCCATGAAATGAATCAGTTATGACGAAATCACAATCAGCAAACCCGGTCAGCCACTGCTCAACAGACGGCACAATACGTTCAGAAAGAGGCCTATCAGCCGAATACGGATACACAGAAGCGTCATAGACATCCATTCCGGATACCTTCCTCATGAAATCTGTCACATGACTCTTTTCTGATGACGGATCCAGAATATATGTCATTATCTTACCCTTCGCAGGATGGAACACATCCGCAGCTTCTGCAATATCCTTATATGTCGCCGCATCATGCAGCAAGACAGGGTCAAGGACATGGACAGCATCATCACGGTCGAACCATTCCGCACACATTCCCACTGCAGCATCTTCACGCACAGACACGCCGTCAAACATCTCAAGGAGATGTGAACATTCCTCAAGCTGCATATATTCATATTCGAGCTGGTCAGTACCGAAAGAAGCCGCGTATGAGACCCTCTTCACATCCCAGTCTCGGGCAAACTTCAGAAAAGCATCCTCTATTCCCCTGAAATACAACGGTCTCCATACTTGGTCACTACCCACAACAAACGCATCATAATCACCCTCATGCACATCCTTGTACGAATCTATCATGCGAGGTGAAATATATTTATCCACAAATGAAGATGTCTTGGAAGCGAGCACATCCAGTTCTCTGCGGAAACGCAGTTCCCTGAATACTTCAGGACCATCCTGTCCTTTCAAAAGACGCTTGAGCGCCCTCTTGAGATATATTGCAGGAGCCTTTACGCCTGAAGGTACGGGCATCTTTTCCTTAAGATCCAGAACCTCCACATCCAGGCCAAGTCCTTCAAGCACTGACTTGAGGGCATAAGCCTGAAGAAGACCACCGAAATTGGTATGCAGAGGCAATGTAACTATTGCAGCCTTCATCTAGAAATCCTCCTTTTAAAATCGGAAAGACACGAACGCATCTTTCTGTAAATTCTCATGTACCAAGGCTTCCTTATAACGAAACCCTTCATGTACGCCATCAGGTCACGGGCTGAATGATATCCCTGAAAAAACTCTTCACGACGTGGCGGAATCTCCTTTACGGGCTCGAATCCCCCGTTTCCGGCTGATGCAATCTCATAATCTGTCTTATACAGATCCATTCCTTCCAGAGCCCTAAGACCATCCTCGGTATTTGCCAGTACCAGTGACACACCTTTATCATCATTCAGCGGAAGACCTGTACCTGCTATATTCCACAAATCAGCGAGAGTCACATCACTGGCACTCTTTCCCGCACCGGCAGGACATGAATAGCATGACGGACGCAGAGTCATGTCCTGAATGAACAGGGCCATGTAAGGGTCGTCCGTATATGGAACGGAAATGGATTTCCCGACAGTATCCACGCGGAATTCATAATGTCTCCAGCTCTTCGACTTATCCCGGAAACATACTCCTGTGACCCGACCCCCATATTTATCTTTTAAAGCTTCGATATATTTTTCCCATAAGCCCGGACTCGGAACACCATGACATGCTACATCAACAGTCATAAGGCCCTCATATCTCTTTCCTAGAAAAGAGTGCAGACCAGCCACCTGACATGGCGTACCGGAAAAAAGCACCTTTCTTCCATCTTCAAGGACATCCTTGACTTCCTGATATGCGGAATACATGTCGCTCTGCACATATTTTGATCCTCTCAGACTCTCGAGCCCCTGAAGATCAGACACATCCGTATGTCCCACTGTCATATCGCTCTGCATAGCCGCACCAAACACACATCCACCGTCCTCTATGACCTTTCCTGCAAGATACGGGAACACGCCTCCGGAAGAACTGCCTGACACATATTCCGGGACACGGACTGCAAATGCTGCCAGAGGAGTCTTTTCCTCATGTGGATTGATTACCGGGCACACTGATTCACATTTACCGCAGGAGATACATATATCCGGATTAGCCACAGGATAATCAAACCCCTGACGGTCACGGCGCATGACTATACATTGCACCGGACATGCCGTCATACAGGAGGTACAGCCTGTACATCTTGATTTATCTGTAATCCTTATCATGCCCCTAACCTCCTGTGTATCATTGAAAATATCTCTTTCCTCTCAGCCTTGCTGCATCCTACAAACATAACAGTCAACGAAGCAGACAGCACGCACAGAACTACATCTATCGCAAAGCCCCAGAAGGTATCTGGCATGAAAGATTCTGCAAGCAAAGGAAGAACAAGAGCGGTCAAAGTGACTGCCAGGACATTCAGACACACTCTTCTGAGAAAATCTCCCATCGGGAATCCGATCATACGCTTCAGCATGACAAGCCTTGCCCAAAGGCAGACCTGAGATATGACAATCGCCACAACAACTGTAACCTCCGGTAGAAATCCCATCCGCAAAAGAACATAGGACACCGGTATATTCAGAAGCATAAGTCCTCCTACAACCAGCTGATAATCACGTATCTTTCCTGTGGCAAGCTGGGTTGTAACCAATGGATTGGATAAAGATTCGCTGAGGGCAAAAATTATAAAAAGCTGCACGAACAGAGCAGAATGTTCCGGCACGTCCTTAAGCCACAGACCGAGCAGATATTCTGTATTGAACAGAACCGGAAGAGAGAGTACAAACAACAGGTAGTAAGACATCCTGGAAGCCTTCCTGACAAGAGAGAACATATAGTCCAGATCACCTGCCGCATAAGACTTTGTGATCTGTGGATTCACAGCCGTCATGAAATTCGTCACAAAACCCTGAATCGCTCCATTAAGCTGGAAGGCAACGCCTCTGGCAGCGTTTACGGCAGTGCCAGCAAAAAGGTTTACAAGAATATTTCCTCCCTGGTCCCTGAGGACACCAGCGGAAACACCGATAAAATTCCACCCTGCAAAAGAGAACATCTCTCCCAGGAGTTTCCTGTCTATTGCAGGACGATAACGACATTCCGCAAAATGACTTCTGCAATATAATCCGTATGCAAATCTCACAACAAGCACAACTCCTCCCATAAGCGCAGCATAACACACCAATCTGTCTGCAGACGACTTCACTATAAGCAAAGCTGCTCCCAAGCGCAAAACGCCATCCATCATTCCGATATATGCGTATGCCGACATTTTCTCATGAGCAGTGATTGCAGCCATCTGAGGTACACTCATAAGATTTATGACAAAGGCAAGAAGGGAAAAATGCAGGACCATCCTTGCTGCAGGTATCCTTAACGGATCTATGGACATTTTATTGTCTATGAACCATAACCCTACCGGTTCAGCCACCATCGCCACAACAACAGCAAGCATGATCTGGATGGTGACAGCAGTCGAATAGACCTTGCCAAGCTGCGCTCCACTTCCTTTTCCAAGTTCAAATGTAATGAAACGAGATACGGCGGAGGTCAATGCCCCGGATATTATCGTACACATTGCAACCACCCCTCCGACTACATTGTATATACCATAATCATTCTCACCCAGAGCCTCCAGAACAACACGTGATGTGTAAAGACCGACAAGCATCAGGAAAAGCATCCTGACATAGAGCATCAGGGTGTTTTTTGCTATCCTCTTTGTATTGTGGCTATTATGATCCATCCAGGTATTAAATATGGTACAATCAACAAATTTAGTAAAAATCCGTCAAAGTCTTATATATTGGACGAAACGAAATATCTTTTACACAAATAGCAGTCATTTTTTGGCAATGTCGCAAATTATTACTAATTTAGTCCACGATTAAGAACACTTAAAACATATAAGGATATGGTCAGATATTGTGTAATGTGGAAGTTCAAGCCATCAGATGGTAAGACTTCAAAGGAACTCGCTGAAGACGTCAAGGAAAAATATGAGTCCCTCCTGGGACTCGTGCCTGGTCTTAAGAGCATCGAAGTAGGAGTTAACCGCAATGAGGGAAAGACTTCATACGACGCGGTAATGCTTGCAGACTTTGACAGCTGGGAAGCTCTCGCCGCTTATAAGGCAGACACCTTGAGGGACAACGTGATACAGTACGTTAAGACTATCGCGGATGTACGCGCAAAAGTCGAATACGAAAGATAAGATCTATCATCTTAATCAAAAAGCCTCCTTTCCGGAGGCTTTTCTTATCTTGTCTTGAGTCCGTATATGACCATTTCCTTGACGGCTTTTTTTCTGCTTTCGAGATATGCCTTACGTTCATTCCTGTCACACTCTCCCATTGCAAAACCTTTCGGTGCCACGATAAAGGAAGATATGGTAAGTGACATAATATTCAACAGCAGGTCTATCGGCTTGATTTCACGGATCGTACCTTTATCGACCTCTTCTGACACCATATTTTCAAAGCGTATGAATGCGCTGTTGCGACTTTCACTTCTAAGGAAGCGGTTTCTGAACATATCCCATCGTCCTGGACTCATGATAAGTTCATTGACGATGAAAGGAGCAAGACGCTCATCAAGTTCAAGAATACCGAAATAAAAATCTACGATATTGTTAAGTCTCTCGAAGAAATCCACAGTTCCATCCAGAGGAGCATCAAGATATTCGACAAACTGTTCCATCTTAGGTGCAAAGACATCCCAGAACAGCTTTTCCTTTGTCCTGAAATAATAATGTATCAGAGCCTGATTACATCCGACTGTCTTTGCTATCTCCGTAGTGGAAGTACCACTGAACCCCCTTTCAAGAAAAAGGCGTTCTGCCACCCAGAGGATACGTTTTTCGATATTCTGGTTCCTGTCCATCGGAAACTCCTTATTTCTGATATTTCTTTGTGTGTTCTGCTATAAGATCGGCATCATCGAAATAGTCGATTTTCATTGCCTTACGAACATCATCAAGTGTCTTTGCAGCCTCAGCACGCGCAACTTCTGATCCCTTGCGAAGAATCTCATATACCTCAGGGATATTCTGCTCATACTGTGCACGTCTTTCACGTATAGGCTGAAGCATATCTTCCATGATATTGAAGAGGAACTTCTTGCAGGTGCCGTCTCCAAGACCTCCACGACGATAATGGTCCTTCATCTCGTCAAGTGAAGCATATTCAGGAAGATACTTGGCAAAATGCTCTGGAGTACTGAATGCATCGAGATATGTGAACACTACATTACCCTCAACATGACCAGGATCTGTAATCTGAAGGTGTTCAGGGTCTGTATACATGCTGTTCACCTTCTTCTTTATCTCCTTTGAAGTATCAGACAGATAGATGCAGTTACCCAAAGACTTGCTCATCTTTGCCTTACCGTCAGTACCAGGGAGGCGGCAGCATGTTGCATTCTCAGGAAGCATCATTTCCGGAGTCACAAGAGTCTCGCCATACACAGAATTGAACTTATGTACAATCTCACGGGTCTGCTCGATCATCGGAGCCTGATCCACTCCTACAGGTACCGTAGTTGCACGGAATGCGGTAATGTCAGAAGCCTGACTTATAGGATAAGTGAAGAAGCCCACAGGAATACCCTTTCTGTTCTGATTTTCATCTTCATCACTATCAGAGAAACCTCTCAACTGAATTTCCTGCTTTACGGTAGGATTACGCTGAAGTCTCTGTACTGTCACCAGGTTCATATAATAGAACGCAAGCTCACAAAGTTCAGGAACCTGAGACTGGATAAAGATGGTAACTTTCTCAGGATCAAGACCTGCAGAAAGATAATCCAATGCAACTTCTATAATGTTCTGACGAATCTTCTCAGGATTATCCGCATTATCAGTCAATGCCTGCGCATCTGCTATCATGATGAAAATCTTTTCATACTCTCCTGAGTTCTGAAGTTCAACCCTCCTACGGAGAGAACCCACATAATGTCCGAGGTGAAGCTTACCGGTCGGACGGTCTCCTGTCAAAATGATCTTTCCCATATATAGTTCAGTTTTTATTATTCAAACATTATCTCAAACACTTCCAAGCCTCCAAGCACTTCTACACGCATCGCATCTTCCTTCATATCGAACTCAAAATCAGAGCTGCATGTGCAGAATTCGGCAGTATATCTTCCTGTACCGTCAGTCAGACGGATTATGACTTCCTGTCCTTCAGGATTGTTCATAAAGATACGGCAGACTTCCGCACCATCGGAATCTATGAACGTATCCATCCCGTCATCCTTGAAATGCCTATAGTCCTTTTCAGTATATTTTCGGTCGATGCTCTTATGCAATTCGTCCATCATGTACTCATAGTAGCGCTGAAGGCTTTCCGTACCAGGAAGCAGGTCCGCACAAGACGCAAGATCTTCATCCGTCGTCAGATTTGAAACATAAGTTTCCCAAAAAGAGGAAACATCTCCTTCGGCATAATATTTCAGACATTCTAGCACCTTACGGCAACGAACTGCAAGTTTTCCAAATTCATCCGTCACCTGTTTCATCTCGGAATGCATCCTGTTGTCAGATGGAGATGCCATGACACATGCAGATTCTTCCATGTTTCTGAACCTCGCGACAAGGTCATCATATTCATCCTGACGATAATCTCCCATTGTTATCAGTCTGAATTCATATGAATCTGCCACAGGAAAAGCTCCCTGAGCGACATTGGTGTGAGTCAGCAGATTACGCCATGCTCCCTTTGTATCCGGAATCATCTTGTCAAGAGCATAGTCCATCAATTCTTCTGAATCCGAATTCCTGTCCCACATCCTCTCTGCCGCTCCGTAAAGCGTCATCTTCAGGAATTCGCCGCCATGTCGCGGGACATAGTATCCTCCCAGAATGGCATCAGCGCGGTCTCCTACCACAAGTTCTACCCTGTTTTCCCGGCATATTTCCTCCAGTTTTCCGACATCGCCATCTTCAGAAGGGATGTACAGATAAGTATTCATCTTCAATAAAGCCATCAGCCTTACGATTTCAGAACGATATTCATCAGTCCATGAATCCCCATAATATCCTTCAGCAAGTCCACGTAAGGCCAGGTCGGGAGAATCCTTAAATCTACCTGCAGAAACTTTTTTCTCATCACCGGCATCTTCAACCATCCTACGTAGAGCTTGAATCCCATAGAATGCTCCGGCCTCATCATATCCCGCAATCAAAATTTCTTTCGGCGTGATTTCTACAGCATATGCTCCGGAAACATTTTCCAGAGAGTATCCTGCAGTCCTTTCCTTTCCGTAAACGACATTGACCTTTACCTTTCCGAAAGTAAAAAACGACTTGATTCCATCCAAGGTAAAGATCTCCTTAAATCCGCTTGGAGCAATCTTGAGAAAATCAAAATCGTCATAAAAAAGGTCCTTTCCCTCTTTCAGAACTACAGGTTGTGACAAATCCACAACTTCCTGAGCATCAAGGGACACCCAGGCACACAACACGGACAGCAATATGACTGCAATTCTTCTCATCAGCATCATCCCTTTTTTCTCAAGACGTACATCTGACAAAGATAATTAAAAAAATGTATATCTTTGCCTTTGAAATACTAAAACCTATAAGAGATGAAAAAGATTATGTTAAGCTTTATCCTGCTTGCAATGTCATCAATGGCATTCGCTCAGGATGT
>JAEIGA010006359.1_pt1 | contig 17982 bp, 31 predicted proteins | sample 9270691 | NCBI WGS metagenome assembly JAEIGA01 (sample SAMN17057246, study PRJNA624740) | gut metagenome | biome: biome; isolation source: fecal sample | host: Bos grunniens | place: China: Xizang | collected 2019
TAAAAAATGGAAAGAACGAAAGTAAACTACATAATCTCACGATATATGCACGGCGACAGACAAGGCTTAACCGACGAGCAGATACTAGAGATATACAACAAATATTTAAATTATAGAAAAATTGAAAGGTTGGTGAGATAAGATGAATTATGAAGATTTTATAAATAACATTAAAAGTGAAATATGGGATATTTATTACGCAGGAATAATAACACAAGAACAACTAGAAAAATTATTAAATATTTGGAAACAAAAATATTGTAATGAATTATTATATCGAAAAATGAAAGGTAAATTGATTGTAAATAAGTTAAATAAAGAAAGTGAGGATGAGTAAATGAATGCAAGAGAAGAATTTGAAAGAATAAAAGGTAATACTAAAGATTTAATAAATGAGTAAAATTTGGTTGTAAGAGGTGGGAGGACGTAGAAAACTTTTAAAAAGTAACTAGCCCGAAAAGACGGGTAATTCTTTGGGATGGATTGGAAGGTAAGTACATAGTGCATTGTAAAGCACAAAGAAGAACGGGAGTCGCCCCTGTACCTGTGGAAAGCAGAAAAGAGCCGACAAAAAAATAAAAAAATGTACCTATACAAAAATAGGAGAAAAGAGGTAAAAAATGAGTATGTTAAAAGTACAAGGAGTAGAATTAACAGCTGACACACTAGAAAAAGTAGTTTTTGATGTAGAAGGATTAGAATTTTTAGTAAAGAATTTTAACGATTTTGATATTTATGTATCATTTGAAGACACAACAGAAGAAGGAACAGTAAACACATCTAAAATGATTAAAATACCAGGAAAAAATGCTCAGGTGTGTGTCATAAATAAAAGTTCAGCTCTTCAATATAATTCATCAAGATGCGTTTATATTTATGCAGAAGATGATGGAGAGGTTGAAGTACAATGTATAAAATATTAAAAAATTTAGTAGAAGTGGATGATTATGCACTTCAAAAAATAGGTAGTAGTCAAGGTGGCAGACTGCCAAAAGAATATCAAGAAGTAAATTATATTGAAAGTACAGGAACACAATATATAGATTTAGGAATTGTACTCAATGCAGATAGCGGATTTTATATTGATTTCGTGCCAGAAAATAAGCCTGCAAGTTCAAATGCACCAAACTACATAAACGCAGGAGGTACTGGAGGTTCTTCAGATTACAGGGTTGGAATTAATGTATATTCAACTCTTCCTTCAAGCGTAAGCGGTGAAGTACAATTTTTCAGCTTCAAGAAAGACCCTAAGATAACAAAAGACGCAAGGAATAGATTAAGTATTATCAACAAAGTACTTACATATAATGACGGTACAAGTGAGAACATATCTACCTGGTCAAGTATAGAAGCTTCAAACAGCTTAATTCTTTTCGCAGCACATAATAATACGGTCGATAGATTTTCAACAATGAAGCTTTACAATTTCAAAGTATATGACAAAGAAGAAGTAATTATGGATTTAGTCCCTTGTTATAGAAAAGCAGGTAATGAAGTAGGATTATATGATATAGTTAATAAAACATTTTATATAAATGAAGGAACTGGCTCATTTATATATGAATAGGAGGGTTTTATGGAAATTGAAGGAGAGAGGATGAAGTACAATGTATAAAATATTAAAAAATTTAATAGATATGTTTGATTATTCATTGCAAAAATTAAACCCTAGTTATAGAAAAGCTAGCAGGAATTTACTAGACTTACAAAATAAAACCGGTAGTGTAATAACATTGAGAAAGTTACCGCAAAAAATCCCAGCGGGTGTATATTGTTTTTCTTGTGATGATATAAATAAATCAATCGCAATAAGATTAAGCGAAACAAATGAAAGTGGAACTAAATCAAAAGCATTTAGTGTGAATTATGTGAAAGATAATAGACGTTATGTAACAGGGACTATTGATTTTGAAGCTGAATATATAAATATAAGCTCATCAGACACACCAATTACTAATATGCAACTTGAAAAAGGTTCAGTACCGACTGAATACGAACCATATAGAAATTAGTTAGAATATAAAAGAAATAAAAAATTGCACCTATGCGTGAAATAGGAGAAAAGAGGAATAATTATGGAAAGAGTTTTAAAAATTGGAGATTTAGATGTAATGGATGTAATAGATATAGAAGATATGTTAACAGAAGAACAAACAGAAAGAATTGAAAAATTAGGGATAACAACCGAACAATTTTTAAATGAATTTAAGGATGCTGCGGTATTAACAGGAGAAGATGACGACAAAGATTTTATGTCAATTAGTGATTTTATTTCACATTTAGAGGAACTAGATAGTCAAATGAATGAAACAATTGAACAAGAAAATACATCAACTGAATTAATTGTATCAGAAAGTCAAAACAATGAAATAACAAGCTTAAGTACATTGAACAATATGAGAAATAAACCTGAACAAATAACAAATATAACAGATAAGAAAATGTTATTCAATTTAGGAAGAAAAGTTGATAAGATGTTAAATGATTGTGAAGGTCAAGTAATTACAATAGATAAAGTGTTAGTAAAGAAATACCAAAAAGAAATTGATGAACCCGTAGTAAATGAAGTTACAGGCGAAATAATATCAGATAAAACAACAAAGACATCAATGTCAATTGTAATTGTAGATGAAAATGGTACAAGCTACGCAACAGGGTCAAAGTCTTTCGGATATAGTTTACTAGATGCAATTTACAATTTCGGGGATGAAATTAAAGGATTAAAGATTAAAATTATTAAAACTTATAGAAAAGGTAACAACAATAAATCTTTAGATTTTGAATTAGTATAAGGTGTAGAAATACACCTTTTCTAATTAGAAAGGGTGGAAATAATGGCAAAAAAAGTATACGAAATGACAGACGATGAAAAGCAATTATATAAAGAATTAAAACAAGAAGTTGCAAAAGCTAATCAAAGAATAAGAAAATTAAATAAATTAGGAATTGACGAACCGTTTGCCGTTAAACAACTACACGATTATTTAGGTTCTAGTTACATAAATGCGATTACAGAAAGCGGGTACATATCTTTAAAAAGTGGTTATAATTTACAACAATTACTAGGGATAAAAAGAGCAACAGAAGATTTTTTGGATGATGTTTCAACATTTACAAAAATAAAGCATTTAAAACAAGAGTATGAAGAAAAAACAGGTAAAGAATTATCAACCGAACAAGTTGATACATTCTATAAATTGCAAAGTGCCGATTGGATGTATGACTATATTCCAAAATCTGAATTTTGGGATAGTTATGCACCACTTACTGAAAAATATGATACAGACGATTGGATTGAGCAATTAATAGCTAGAAATGTTGATTTAGCTGATGAAGATTTAAGAAATAGTTTAGAGGCGTTATATATTTATGTAAAGGAATGATGCAAACGATGAAATATTGGAATGAATATTATGGACACGTTCCTGAAATTTTGGGAAAACGAAAATTTTATGATAATACAATATATACATTCGATATTGAAACAACATCATTTTTGATATTAAACAATAAAATGATACCTGCTTGTGATTATTTAAAATTAACAAAAGAAGAACAGGAAGAAAGCCTTTTTATGTCAAATATGTATATTTGGATGTTTTCTATAAACGAGCAAGTTTATTATGGTAGAACGTGGAGCGAATTGCGAGCTTTTTTATTAAGAATTGAATATTACGGAACTTATGAAAAAAAATTCGTTTATGTACACAACTTGCCTTATGAGTTTGAATTTCTTCGTAATTGTCTAAAATTTAAAAATGTGTTTGCTCGTAAATGTAGAAAACCAATGCGTTTTGAACTTTACGAATTCAATTTTGAATTTAGATGTAGTTTAGTTTTAACAAATAGCAAACTAGAAAAATTACCTCACGATTACGGTTTTGAAGATAAAGTTAAAAAATTAACAGGCAACCTCAACTACGATTTAATTAGAAACTCAAAAACCGTACTTGATGAGGATGAACTAAAATATTGTGAAAATGATTGTCTAGTAATTTACGAGTACATTAAAAAAGAGCTTGAAACATACGGAACAATGAAAGGAATTCCACTAACAAATACAGGACACGTAAGAAAAGAATTAAAAGAAAAAACTATGACAAACTATCCATATAGAAATAAAGTAAGAAAATCAATAAATGTTGACGGACATATATATAACTTATTATTAAAAGCTTTTCAAGGCGGTTACACGCACGCGAACTGGATTTATGCTTCAACAGTAATTAATGGAGATGTTGACAGTTGGGATTTTACGAGTTCATATCCGTTTTGTATGTGCTGTTTTAAGTACCCTTCTACTAAATTTAAACCGTTAAAAATCAAGAAAAAGGAGCAAATGATAAAAGAGTTCGCGTATTTAATACACGTTAAATTTTTCAATATTGAATGTAAATATTTTAACAATTTTATTTCAGCAAGCAAATGTATTAATATAAAAAAGGGGAAATATGATAATGGGCGTGTAATGAGAGCAGATGAAATTGAAATAGTGTTAACTGACGTTGATTTTAATTTTATTTGTAAAACTTATGGAGTAACTGATAATTACGAGTTTATAGAAATTTATTATTCTGTATATGATTATTTACCAATTGATTTCGTCAATTTTGTACTAGAAAAATATAAAAATAAAACAAAATATAAAAATGTTCCGGGTATGGAAAGTGTTTATCGGAATTGAGAAAAGTAAGTTCAATAGTTTATATCGGAATGAGTGTAACGAATAATATTAAAAGTGACATAATATTCGACAACGAAACAGGCTGGAGAGAAGAAAAAATAACTAATGATATGATATTAGAAAAATTACAAAAAGAAGAAAAAGACGGTTTTCTCTCATTTTCTTACGGAGTTTGGATTTGTGCGTGGGCTAGAAATAACTTACTTGAAAATCTAATAAAACTAGATAAGAACGTTTTGTATGCTGATACTGACAGTTTGAAATTGTTCGGAAATTATGATAAAATGGTTATAGAAGATTACAATAAATCAGTACTTGAAAGAATTCAAAAAGTGTGTGATGAAAGAGAAATTGACATAAATAAATTTAAACCGAAAGATGTAAGAGGAAAGGAAAGATGGCTCGGAATTTTTGACAACGATGGAAATTACAGTCGGGTTCATTACGCAACGGAGCTAAAAAGTACGCATATATAGATAAAGAAGACAACAAAATTCACATAACAGTCGCAGGAGTTCCAAAGGAACGGAGCAAAAGCACTAAAAAATTTAAAAGATTTCAATGATGATTTTGTTTTTTCGCACGAGGATACAGGAAAAAATCTATTGATTTATAATGATGATATGCCAGAATTTGAACTCGAAGACTATCAAGGAAACAAAGAAATGCTAACCAATAAATATGGTTGCGTTATAGTACCGACAACTTACGTTTTAGGAAAATCACAAGAGTATGCAATGCTTATAAGTGATGAAAGCAGTTCAAGAGCAATTTATGATGAGGGGGTGTTTGAAATTGGGTAATAAAAACGAAAGATTTATAAGAGAATTTAGCGATATATCAGTAGCATCTATATGTAGAGATTTAAATATTGATAATACCAATATTTATAAGAAATATGGCAGAAAAAATATTGATAAGGTTAAAAAGGAAATAGATAAAAAAATAGTAAAATTATATGATAATTATGTGAACGCAGGTGATGACGATGAGTAACGTAAAACAAATACATTATAACATTGATAAAATTACAGAATGTAACGCAAATTTCAATATAATTTATGGTGAAAAATCCAACGGTAAATCATATCAAGTTAAACATAAAAAGGCTATTGAGCATTATTTACAAACTGGGAAAAGATTTATTTTAATGAGAAGATGGCAAGCCGATTTAACAACTTTATGGATTGAACAATATTTTCAAGATGTTGACGTAGAGAAATTGACAAATAGTAAATATAATTGTATATCAGTATATAGAAAAGTTATATATTTATCAAATTATAATGTTGAAACTGGTAAAACAGTAAGAGGTGAAAAAATAGGATACACAATGGCATTATCAACAGAGCAACACTATTCAGGGGGTTCATTTTTAGATGTTGACACAATAATTTTTGAGGAGTTTATGGAGAGGCGGAAATTATGTAAGCGGAAAAAATGAACCCGACAAATTTATGATTTTATACTCTACAATAGACAGAAAAAGAGGTTCAACAAAGGTTTGGATGGTTGGAAATACTATTTCACGTGCGTGTCCATATTTTTCCGCGTGGGGAATTGAAGGTCTTTTCAAAAAATTAAAACAAGGCGAAATAGCAACAAAAGTTTTTCATAACGAAAATAATGACGTAAAAATAGCTCTTGAATATTGTGGTTCATCAGGTGGAAAAACTATGGCACTAGGAAACGCATCAAATATGATTGATAAGGGTGGATGGCAAACAACCCCACAACCTAAACTCCCTAAAAGTTACAAAGATTATAAATGCTTATTTAGATGTGTTTTTTTATATCAAAATTTTAAGTTTATCGCCGAATATATACAGGATAAAGAAGACAGTCAAAAAAGTTGTTGGTTTATATATCCAAAATATACAGAGATAAAACCAAATACCCTAGTTTTTAGTGATATTGTCCAAATTAGCCGTTTTTGGCAAAGGGATATATATAATACCACTATACGAAATAAAAGGCTAAATAATCTATTTAAAAACACATTTAGGGAAGGTAAAATATTTTATTCTGATGATTTAACGGGCGAAGAATTTAAACAAGTAATTGATTTTGCAATAAGGAAGTGATATAATTGAAAATACATATAATTTTAATCTTATTATATTTATTAATAGTCATAGTAGATTTAGTAATTAAAATTGAAGATATTAAAAATGATATAAAATTTAGAAATGAAAGAGGTGTTATTATTGCCAAGAACTATAGGAAGTAAAATAATATTGTGTAGAAATATAAAAATGGATAGAGAATATAATAACGTAATTGATTATACAGAGCAACAGATGGTTGAATTATGTACTGCGAATAAAATCGCTGAAAAATTAGGATACTCATATATCAGACATCAAAACGTAATTCAAACGGATTTTACTATTTCACAATGTTTACAAGCGAATTATATTGCGTTTCAAAATCCCGACTATTCAAACAAGTGGTTTTTTGCTTTTATAGACGATGTAAAATACATCGGCGACAAAAACACAGAAATTTCATACACAATTGATAGTTGGTCAACATTTTTTAAAGATATAACATTAAAAACTTGTATGGTAGTACGTGAACACGTAAGAGTTGCAGACGATATACCACGGAAGAAATACAGTTCCTGAAAATGTTGACATAGGTAACGAATATACAGTAAATGCACATTTACGTGACGGTTTCAATAGGGAAAGCCCTGATGACGAAGGCGCACCTGTTTATTATATAGTAGTAGCGTCAACAAAGGATTTAAACACTTTAGAAAATGTTGGGGGTGCTATTTATAATGGAGTGCCTACAGGCGTTAAATATTTTTATTACGGAATAAATCCGAACCCTTTAGAAGGTGAAAGCCCTGTGCAAGATTTTATAAACGCTATTAATCGTTTAGCATCATCAGGAACAGGTGGATCACTTGATGCTATTCAAAGTGTTTTTATTGCTCCATTTTGGTTATTAAAAAATGGAACGAGTTACGACATACCCGAAACAACATCACCAAAAGTAAAACATACAGGTGTTACAAAAATGACACAACTTGATGGATATGCTCCGGATAATAAAAAATTGCTATCTTATCCATATTGTTATATGTTACTCTCAAACGGTCAAGGAAGTTCCGCAATTTTAAAACAAGAATTATGGAAAGCAACACAAGTTTCAGTTCCAAACGACACAGGAGAACCTGTTGTTCCTGTTGGAGATGTAGTACTGGATATTTGGGGAGCTTTGACCCCAGGGTGTAGCATTAGAGCTGTTCCAAAAGATTACAACAACGATGAAATAGCAGATAATTATGGAATTAATTTAGGAAAATTCCCGCAAGTTAACTGGAATAGTGATGCGTACACAAACTGGCTTACACAAAACGGCGTAAACATTGGAATGAGTATGGCACGGAACTACGATAGGGTTAGCAACTGGTAACCCTGTTTTAGCAGGTGGTTCACTAGCAAAAGGCGTTGACTTAATGAGACAAGGAATTGAAGCGAGTATGGAACCTGCTCAAAATCACGGGAATTTAAATAATGGTGATATAATGCTAGCAATGGATGAAAATTGTTTTCATATATTCAAAATGTCAATAAGGTATGAATGGGCTGAAAAAATTGATAGATATTTCACTAAATATGGTTATCGTGTCAATAAATTAAAAGTTCCAAACGTGTCAGGTCGTCCAGTATTTAACTATGTTCAAATTGCTAGTGATGAGGACATCGGATTCTGTTCTATACCTTCTAAATATTTTGAAGAAATAAACAGAGCTTGCCGAAATGGTGTGACAATATGGCATAATCATAATAATATTGGAGATTACACACTAGATAATAGAGGAAATTAAAAAGAGAGGTTTAAACCTCTCTTTTTATACATTTGTGAAAAAATAGTCATCAATCTCAATTGTTGTTTGGTTTGTACCAATTAACAAGTTATTTTCAGAACCAATAATATTGTCGGTTAATATCATTTCAAACCATTGATAGTCACTAACATCGTGAAGTGTAACGTGGTCAGAACCACCGTAATTTATATTTCCATCGCCTTTAGCGTGAACATATAGCCTATTTCCTTTACAAATTAAATGAGCAACACGTGTTGACCTTCCCAAGTTTCCTTTACAGTAAGAACGTACACCATCAACTTTTAAATCTCTGTATGCGTTGTCTAAATTAGCATTTTGAAAGTTTTCGTTAAAATCATTTGGTAAATATTCAAAAATACGACAACCATTAACGTAATTATTGAAGAACGTACCTCCCTGAAATATTTGAGAGGCGTGGAATTTGTCAATAGTATTTGCATCAATTAAAATAGGTTTTTTAACGTTTCCAACACCTGAAATATTTCCAATTGCAAAGCTATAATAACCTGTGTCATCATTATCGCATCTTATAATAGTATCATACGCACGCGCTCTGTTTGTTACATTATTAATATACGCTCTTTGTGCTATTGAGTTTACATTTAAGTTATTTATTGATATTTCACCTTTCCCATTTCCTGTTTCTATTACGTATAATCTGTCATATTCATCAACATCATTAATCGAAACACGTGTTTCATCATCGAAAGCAACGCTTCCACTTTCAAAGTCAATAGTGTCGATAGTTGACATTGAATATTGACTACTTTCTTCAAATTTTATACAACTACCACGGCAACCTTCAAAACTTAAAAACTCGAAATAATTTGATGAGATGTTACCACTTCCTACTCTAGTTCCAAAAATTAAAGCGTAAGGGCTGTCAGTTTGTCTAAATATAATACGTCCGAAACGTGTTTCCCAAGTTTCACGAATTCTAAAAGCACAGTCAGAACATTTACATCTTCTAAATCCTAGCTCGCTAAAATCACTAAATTGTACCCTATGAAATAAAACAGCATTAACGCAAGTATAACCGTTTGTATTAAATTGTAGATTTTTTATAGAAATATCGTTAGCAATTGAAGTGGTATTGTCAAATCCTACTTTTAATATATATTCTTGATTTGAAACAGGTGTTAGAATTGTACCGTTATCGTTATTATTTCCGTATATTCTTTGTCCTGATATTCTAGTACTTGAATAAGTTGCTATTTGAAGTGGTGTTGTTTTCCATATTCCAGATGGAATATAACATTCGTAATTTTTATTTATAATAGCTAAAACATAATCGTGAATGTCGTGTGTTGTTCTTGCCCCGATTTTTCTAATATCAATTTTATCATTTTCAACTACTAATTCGGCGATAAGTGACTGATTATTCATAGCAAGTATAAATTTTTCATCAACAACATCTTCATTTGTTATAGTTCTAATTTTATATAATGATGAACCCCCGTCATTTTTATTGTAATATCCAAGAGTTCTTGCGTATGAACCATCAATAAGGTTTTGACTTTGTTTCATAGATGCTACATTATTAAAGCCCCACACAGCGTTAGCATTTAGATAAGTTGAAATTATTTCTTGTAATGTTCCAGCTTCAACCATATCGTCTAATTTATTATTAATCTCCTCTTGAACGTCTAAATTATCAAAATAATGTTCAACATAATCATGTAAACCGTTAAAAGAATTATATAATTTTTGTTGATTTTCAGTAACAATTTGTTCGTTCGATATTACAGTATTTAGATATTCTTTTATTTTACTTAAAATTCCGTATATATTTATCGCGTCAAAATCTTCCTCGATAAAAGGGAATTTTTGAATTAACACTAAATCAAAACGTGTTAAATTCTTATAATCTTTTTGATTAGGTTTTTTTGGTATATTTGACATAATTTTTACTCCTTTCTATACTAATTGATAAAACAAACAATCTAATTCTTTGAATATCATTGAATATATGTGATTGCGTTTTTCTATGAATTCTGTATATAATTTTAATTTATCTGTCGGCGTTTTTTCAACTCGTTCTGTTAAACTTCCCACATTTGTTGTTGTTCCTTTATTTTCTACTGTTTTATCTTCAACGTTTTCAGCTTGTAAATTTTTATCGTCGACAGTTCTTGATGAAATTGATTTTTCCTCAACATTTGTTGATTCGTTAGTTGTTGTTCCTTCTGTTTCTGAACTATCTGAACCAGTTGTTGTGTTTGTGTCGTATTCATAATCTGTAACATAAGTACCATTTTGAACTGAAACTAACTCACTTTGAGGTGTGTCACTTTTTCTTTTATCAGTTGTTGTTGATGTATTTGTTTGTGAACTTGTTTCTGTTGTTGCGTTTGTTTCGCTGTTATTTGTAATAGTTCCTTCAATGTCTTCTGTATTTGTTGTTATGTTATCAATGTTTTCTGTTCTTCTTATTGTTCCGTCAATTTCCTGTTTGTTTGATGTGTTTATGTTTCTGCTATCGCTTACAGTTCTAGTTGTAACCCCACCATCTTCAAAAATATCCCAACCGTCAAGCATATCAAACATTTTATTGTAGGTTGGCATAATTTCGTTTAGTTTTACATTTAATTTTATTCTAAAGGTTGTAAGAGTTTCGTACCCAATACGTCTATCAATAAAATTATTTAATATCATTGTTTCAAAATCTTCTTTTCTCACTTTATTTGAAAGTGGATAACTAAAATTAAAAAATGTTCCTCTACCAGCTTTTGCTAAATCTTTTATTTTAGTTTTTTCATCTGTTCCATAATTCACAATACTTTCCAAAAGACTGTAAACGGTAGGGGGTTTGTCAACTATGAACCCTGTCCATCCGTGGGTTTATCATACTAAACATTTTCATCCACCTCATTTCCTTTGTTATTTTCTTCATCTTCTTTATTTGAAGGCACTCCGTCATAAAATTCAACAGTTAAATTATATCCAAAATATTTATTTATCTTTTTAACAGCATCCTCACGTGGTTCATATCTTGAATTTCTTGATGCAATTGTTCCACCTTGACTTGCCTTAATTTCATCTGATATATTACGTTCTTTTTTCTGTACTGTTAAATTTGCAATACCAATAAAACGCAAAAACTCATTCCATATTTTTTCGTTATGTATATCAATTTTATCTGCAACGTATGGAGCTGGTGCTAAAACGCAGTCACTATCATCCAAGTCTAAATCTTGATATGCCATAACACTATCAACATTATTATCAATATTTTTTAGCATATCTTCCATTGATTTTACTTTATCACTTGATGTTTTCCATATTCTAGGCGTACGTTGTTGAGTTATATTAATATCACAAACCCTAGTATTTAATGCTATACGGTCGGCATATTGTAATACATCTTTATATATTGAAATATGTTCATTATTATCGTACATAATAACAAACTCTTTCTTTTTTGAATTGTTTTCTAATATTTGTTTGTAACCGTTTTGCCCTGTAACCGTTATTTTTGTTGGGCGTCCATATAAATCTAGTGTTCCCATACTCGTATAAGGCAAAGCAAGTAACCCTAGTACATCATCTTTAAACCAAGCTATTGAACCAACACGCAACAATTCTTTGTTTACATAAGACATATCAATCATATCTTCATCAATATTTCCAATTTTGAAAACATTTTCAGCTAGAGCAACACATTGATTTTTATATAGCAAATATGTTGATAAATTATTAATTTGAGCTTGATATACTTTATTACTTAAATTCATATTTATTTCTCCTTTCGTAATATTTTTAAAAGGTAGCTTAAATCATAAGCTACCTTTTTATATTTCTTAAGCAACTGTTATTGTTATATCATCAGTAACTGTTGGTATTTTTATTATTCCTGTTGAACTGTTATAAACTTCGTTTGTTATATCAATAGGTGTTTCAACTTCTTCAACTGTTTCTGTCCCCATTGTAACAGTTACAGTATCCCCATTAGCTACACCGATTAATCTTGTTTTATAGCTTGAACCTTCCATAACTTTTGTATTTTTATTTTGAGATGTTACACCATCTTTTAAAGTTAAAGTTACGTCAAACTCTTCAACTTCTCCGTCTTCGTCTTCATCACTTGCAACACAAAAAGCAACAGCGTTTACAAGTGGTGAATATGATAGAGTTTGCCATACGTGTAACCAATAATTTGTATATAAACCATCGCCATTTTCAAATGATGTAAACCTTAATAAATCATCAAATATTTGGAAAAATTGCTCATCACAAACAACCGCTCTCATTGATGGGTCAGGGAAAGCATCTATAACGATTTTTCTTGTATCGTTAAACTCTGCAACTGTCATATTAAATAATGATGCTAAAACATCAATTGATACTGTAACATCTGTTGCATTGTCTAGAATTATTACTTGTTCTGCTTTTGGTGTATTTGTTATTATAGGTTTATTATCTTCGCTTTGTGCTGTAAGCCATGCGTTGTTATTTGAATTTGGATATACCATATCACCTGAAACAATTTTTACAGATTTTATCAATGCTTTTGCGTTTGTATCACTTAAAAGTGGGTCAGCAATATTAACAACTTTTAAGGCGTTATTATCTTTAGCTTGTTTAATTAATTCTTTAACACATATAAATTCGTCTAGCTCACTTGATTTATATAATGTATTAATTAATTGCATAATAAAACTATCTAAATTTTCCCAACTTGAAAATGCTTTCATAATTCTATCAGGATAAATAGTTACTTTATATTTATCTTGTCTATTCATTTTATGATATACAACTTTTATATCAGGCATTTCTCTTGTTAAAAGGTCGCTTCCTGATGGGTCATAACCTTTTGCCTGTATATAGTTTGCGTATATTTCCTCAACTGTATCGCCTAGTGGTTTAGTTCCTTTCTTCAATGCTTTCAATGGGTCTGTAAACATTCTGTTATGTATTACAACTTTTGCAACCATATTTAACATTGTTCCTATCCATTCATTAAATACAACCGCGTTATTTGGGTCTGCGATTGCCTCCTGTATTGCATTTATATTATTTTGAGTTGCAACTGGAACTCTTGCTTGATATACGCTTGAAGCGTTATCTCTAATCGTATTCATTACATTAATAATATCCATTATTTTAATTCTCCTTTCTCATCAAATAAATCTTCAAATTTTTTAGGTTCTTCGGGTTCGTCTTCATCGTCTACACCCTCATTTGTTAGTTTTTTCTTGTTAGGGTCAATATTAGTTTCTTCACCTTTTAAAAATCTGTCTTTGTATTTTTGTTTCAATTCTTCGTTTTGAGTTTGTAACTCCTCAATTTTATTTTCTAATTCAGAAGTGTCAACACCCTCAAAACTATCTTCAACATCTTCCATCAATTCAGTTGCTAAATCTGTGTCAGTTATTTTCTCATTGATTTTTTTAAGTATTTCTTTCTTTGATAATTTTGACATTTTATCTCCCCTTTCTCTTATATTATAATTTAATTATATACATAAAATTTTTATTATGTCAAGCTATTATTTTAAATTTTTATTTCTTAATTTTTGAGCATACAACACCCATTTAAATTTTTTCTTTTTTAAAATAATAACAGGCGGTTCAGGTGGTTCGGGACTAATATTTTGTAAATATTCGTACCAATATTCAGCCTGTTGTCCTCTTATTGGTTGATTATATTCGTAAGGTCTTTCGTAATATCTTAAAAAATTTATAGCTAAATTATATGGGGTGTCTGTACTTCGTGTAAATCCTTCAAAATTATATGGTGGTGGATTACCTAGTGCATCGTTACCCCATTGAATATTATTCATAACTTCATAATTTATTCTAGACAAATTCGCGTCCATTTCGCTAGGGTCTGGATACTCTAGAGGATTTAGCCAATTTGTGTATTTGGTATATGGTGTCCATTGTACTAATCCATAGCCGTGACCCGTAGGGTCTCCTCCTACCCTGTCACTTTGCCAACGTCCGAGGATTTATAGAACTTTCAGTTTGCATATTTCCCAAAATTCCCGCAATTGCGTTTAGTGTCCAACCTTTATCACTTAAGGCAATATAAATATATTTTGCATTTATTTGCATTTGTCTTGTAGTTAGTTGTTGTGAACTATTATAAGTGTTACCATAATAAACACCATACACACCATATCTTTTTAACTCGTCAGGTAATTCCTCGTAAGTTTTCCAATTATAACCCTGATAAGTTGGTGTTATTGTATCATTTGTAAATAATACATTATCAGGAACAATCCTTTTACAGTTTGTATCATCTCTAAAATGGTATAAATAATCTGTTGCTAAATTTACTTGACCTTTTCCTACTTCTAAATGAACGTGGTCACCTGTTGCAAATCCTCCCGTTCCTGTTCTATTAAAAATCTCACCTTGACGTTTTATAGTACCAACTGAACTATATGTTCCGTTTTCTATATCATTATCGTGATAAACTATTATTCCTAAATAATCAATACTATCATTTGCGAAATGTACTGGTTCTAGTGATTGCCATAATGCCACGCATTCGTTAGTGTCTTTCCATAAAAGCCTTATGTCAACTGGTGCGTAGCAAGGCGCTCTCGTTACTAGATTTCCGTTTCCATCTCTACATTGACAGTCGGTTGCGTAATATGTCGCTCCTCCTTGATGCGAAAATGTTCCGCCACCAAGGTTGACTTATTGAAAAACCGAGTTAAGGGAAACAATGCGACTTGTTTCCCATTTTCATCTGCTAATTGTTCCCCTGCATACATAATTTTATTATCCTTTCATCATTTTATTTACTAAATCTTGAATAATTTTAGGGTCATATCCTGCGTTTTTTAATTTGTTTATTCTTTCTTGTCCTACACCCCAATTATTCTTTGTAATGATTTCTTTTGCAATTTCCTCATTGCTCTTTCTGTTTGAATTCTGTCTAATAACTTCATTAACTTTTTGCTGAATACTGTTATATTCATAACCAGCATTTTGTATTTTTTCTTTTCTTTCTTCGCCATTTCCCCATAATCCTTTCATAATTTCTTCGACGATTTCGTCTTCTGTTTTTTTAGATATTTCAGTAACTTTTCCCTTTTTCCAGTTTTTTATCTCTGTAACTAAATCCCTATACATTACATCCATATCAACACTTGCTATAATTCCATCTACTTTCCCAAGCCAGCTGTATTGAAACATATCAAATTGTCCTTCATATTTTGTTTGATTTGCTGTGTTGTCAACGTGTGCTATCCATTGTGTAAATATTTTTAGTTTTTCTTTGTTTAAATAATTATTATACCAATTTAAATTTGCATAAATTCCTGCCCAGTATCCGGCTTTTTCAATTTCTCTACAAAATGCAATTGCAATTTCTGTTAGTACATATTTTCCTAGTTTTTGCATTCTCGCGTCTTCCATATCATAATAAACTGGCAAATCTAAATCCCTACCGTTTAGCCATTCTATTACACGTTTTGCTTCTTCTTTTGCTTCTGTGACACTCTGTGCGTACGCATAAGAGTACACTCCAATCGGAATTCCTAATCTCTTACACTCTGTATAATTTCTTTCAAAATATTCATCTTTTTGGTTTGAGTACCTACCCTCACCAATTTTTACTATTGCATAATCTATTACCTTTTTAGCTTTTGACCAATCAATCTTTTTTTGATAATGTGAAACATCAATTCCTTTTTTCATTTGTTACTCCTCCTTTTCCTTCCAATTCCCCAGTAAATTTTTTCATTACGTCCTCCAACCATTGTTGTATTATTTTTGGAATTGGTAACTTAATTAATGTCATATTTTTTAATATACTTAAAAATTCAAATACTATAAATAAGATATTAAATAATCCATTGATTGTAACTTCGTCTATATGTACAACATTTCTTACTTTTTCAGGAATAAATCCAATTAAATTAACATTTACAACACTATCTACTAAAGCTAAAAATCCTATTGAAAATAACATCGCTACCTTTCTTATTATTCCATCTATTCCTATTGATGAATTTACTTTTTTCTCCCTTATTGCTCTTAAAATTCCGTAAAATTGTATCTAGACATATTACAATTATTAGAACTCTAAACCCCCCGTTGTTAACTAAATTTCTTACAAAATCCACTTAACTCACCCCTCTTTCGTTTGTTACTACTTTCATTATAGCATTTAAATTTTTATTTTACAACATTCGACATAATTCTTTTACTCTTTTGTTATAACTATTTATTACTTGTATTATTGCTTTATTATACGTTTCTTCAATATTTTTCCTTGTGCAATTGGAAAATATTACGTCTAATATTATTTCGTGTTCAACATCCTTGTTCATTTTTGTTTTACATCCTTTCTAATTCTAATCGTTTTAATTTTTTATTTACTCTTACATCTTCTTTTGCTATCATTTTATTTATATATTCATAAAAATCCATACTGTTATCATCTATATCCGGCAGCATTTCGATTAAATCTGTTATTTGTTCTAAATATTTTAAATATTTTCTATGTTGTATAATATCTTTATTTTTGTCATCCATCTGTTTAATCACCTCTTATATTTTTTTAAATATATAATTGTCTTACTGATAACATTAAATCGTTTACCAGCCTATTATTAGTTTCCTTATATGCTTGAAAATCTTCTGTATTTTTAAATTGCTTAAATTGTTTAATATCTCTTACTAATAATATTATTGTATTTATTATGCTTTCTTCTGTTGTTTCAGGTTGGTCTATTTCAAAGGTTATTTCATTTTTCATTGGCTTCCTCGCTTTCTTTTTGTCTATTAATTTGCAATACACACATTAATATGACTCCTACTATTTCTCCTAATATAAAGCCTAGTATGAACATATTATTCCTCGCTTTCTAGCTTTTCGTTAATTTTATTGAAAAAATATTCCATTATTTCTTCATCCGTTTTTAACACATTATCATCTCTTTTTTTAATGTAATCTAACATTTCTTTTACTAAATCCTCTTGAAAATGTATATAAGCTATTAGTATTTTTACATCCTCTTTATTAATAAGTATATTAATATAATCTTTTTTAATTTTATCGTTTAAATATTCAACTATTTCATCTACTTTTTGGCTATAATCTTCAGCTGTTTGTTCTTTAATATTTTCAATCCATTCTTCCATTTCATTCATTTATTCCACCTCACTTTTATATAACATCAATGTAACTTGATAACACCATAATAAATCCCCTGATGATAATTTTTTTAATTCTTTTTTATTTGTTTCATCGTGTAAAACACCTTTCAATTTCAATTTATGTTGCATTGATATTATATCATTTATAATAGATATTTTTTCATCCTTTATCAATCTCATTATCTCACCAACCTTTCAATTTTTCTATAATTTAAATATTTGTTGTATATCTCTAGTATCTGCTCGTCGGTTAAGCCTTGTCTGTCGCCGTGCATATATCGTGAGATTATGTAGTTTACTTTCGTTCTTTCCATTTTTTA
>JAEIGA010006360.1_pt1 | contig 17982 bp, 14 predicted proteins | sample 9270691 | NCBI WGS metagenome assembly JAEIGA01 (sample SAMN17057246, study PRJNA624740) | gut metagenome | biome: biome; isolation source: fecal sample | host: Bos grunniens | place: China: Xizang | collected 2019
AAAGAAATTACTTTTTTCATTTCCATACCTCCAATAAAATTTTTATACTCATAACATATTATATTTCTTTTTACAAGTATACTGTTTTAATTTTAACTGATTTATCTTTTCAATGCAAGTATTTTTTGCCGGTAAAAATTACCTTTTGTGCAAATTGTAATATATTCCCTTTTTTTCCAACAACTCCGAATGAGTCCCTCTTTCTACAATACCGTCTGCAGTAAGCACCAATATTTCCGCCGCATTTTGCACAGTAGTAAGTCTGTGAGCAATCGTAAAAGTAGTGCGCCCCTTCGCCAGACGTTCCAGCGACTCCTGAACAATTTTTTCACTCTCATTATCAAGAGCCGAGGTTGCCTCGTCAAGAATCAATATAGGCGGATTTTTCAAGAAAACACGTGCAATACTGATACGCTGCTTCTGCCCTCCCGAAAGCTTTACACCGCGTTCTCCAACATACGTATCATAACCTTGCGGAAGTTTTTCTATAAACTCAGCAGCACCTGCCATTTCCGCCGCCTTTTTAATTTCCTCAAAAGATGCGCCGGGCTTGCCGTAGGAAATGTTTTCCATAACGCTTCCTGAAAACAAATATACATCCTGCTGAACAATACCAATATTCTCTCTGAGTGATTTCAGCGTAATATCCTTTATACTCTTGCCATCAATTAAAATATCGCCCGAATTAAGCTCGTAAAACCTTGGTATCAAGCTGCACATTGTGGTTTTGCCCCCTCCTGAAGGTCCTACAAGCGCAACACTGCTGCCCTTTTCTACTTTGAGGTTGATGTCTGATAATACGGAATTCTCATCGTAGCCAAAAGTAACGTTTTTAAATTCAATGTCGCCCTTTACATCAGTAAGCGCCTGTGCATCCTTCGAGTCAGTGATGTCCGGCTTAATGTCCATAATCTCTGCAAAGCGCTCAATTCCGGTCATTCCGCGCTGGAATTGCTCCATAAATTCAATAATTCGTCTTACAGAAGCCAGCAAGGTTGAAACATACAGTAAGTATGCAACATAATCTCCGGGTTTGATGTAACCCTTTATCATAAATACGGCACCTACCATAACTACAAGTATGTACATTATTCCGTCAAACACTCGTGTGGTTGTGCTGAAAGCGCCCATATATTTATATGCTTTTGCTTTTACATTAAAGAACGATTTATTGCCCTGTGCAAATTTTTCCTTTTCTATCGTTTCGTTAGCAAAAGATTTTACAACTCGTATGCCCAAAAGACTATCCTCTACCTTAGCATTAAGTTCTCCGCACTGAGCTCTTTGTTCTTGAAAAGCCTCTTTCATTTTTTGGCGCACTTTTGACGTAACTGCAAACATAAGGGGCAGAACAGCAAACATTATAAGCGTGAGCCACACGTTTACATTCATCAAAATAATAAATGATACTGCAATTTTTATGCCGGCAATAAAAAACTCTTCGGGGCAATGGTGCGAAAATTCAGTAATATCGAATAAATCCGTTGTAATACGAGACATTATCTGTCCTACTTTTGCGCTGTCATAATACGTGAAAGACAGCTTTTGCAAATGATTAAACATATCGCGTCTCATATCGGTTTCTATTTTTGTTCCCATTATATGACCATAAGATGCCATATAATAATTTGCCGCCGCATCTATTATACGCAAAGCGATATACGTGCCGCCGAGCGTAAGAATTATTCTTACTGTCAAAAGACTTACATCTTCAATGGCTGTATTTGTAAAATACTTAATTATCAGCGGTAACACAAGCTCGCAAATCGTAGTCAAGCCTGCACAAAACAAGTCAAAAACCATGGATTTCCAATACTTTTTATAATATGGCATGGTACGTTTCACTAAATTCTTTGTTCTCATAAAAACCTCTTAAATTATGCCAAAAATCTTTTTAGCTCATACAAAACGAGACTTTTTAATTCAAAAACATCGCCCTCATTAAGGATTGTAACATCGGCAATATCTTCGTATTCCCTATTAGTCATTTGAGCAGAAATTCTTGCTTCTGCTTCTTTTTCTGTTATGCCCATTCTTTTTACAAGCCTTGCTACTCTAAGGTCATTATTCGCAACAACTGCCCAAATGCAATTGGCTGTGTCAAAAAAGCCTTCCTCTATCGGAAGCGGCACATCCAAAACAACAAACGGAATATTGCCTTCTTCTTCATACTTTGCTATTCTTCTTTTAATTTCTTGCGAAACTCTGCTATGTACTATATCATTCAAAGCACGTCTTTTAGCTATATCGGAAAAAACAATTGCACCAAGCTTTTTACGGTCAATACCGCCCTCAGGCAATATTATTTCACTACCGAAAAAATCACGAATCTCGTCATAAACAACTTCTCCGGGCTCTTGTAATTTTCTGGTTATTTTGTCAGCATCAATTATTTTGCCGCCTTGTTCCTTTAAAATTCGGCAAACAACTGATTTGCCGCAACCGGTTCCGCCGGTAACACCTAAAACTCTCATAAAAACATCTCCATAAATTATTTACATTCGTACCAACTGTCTGCAGCGTGAACATCCACCTTAAGTGGCACCGCAAGCTCAAAAGCATTTTGCATACATTCCGTAAGAATCTCAACAACAGCTTGCTGTTCCGTTTTCAACGCATCAATCAAAAGCTCATCGTGAACTTGTAAAATCAATTTTGACTTATATCCACCTTTTTCCAAGGCTTCAAATGTGCGAATCATTGCAATTTTAATAATGTCAGCGGCTGTGCCTTGTATCGGCATATTCATTGCTACTCTCTGGCCAAACTGGCGAATCATATATTTGGGTGAAGTAAGCTCCGGTAAATATCTTCTGCGGCCCAGCAATGTTTCTGCATAACCTTTTTCTTTTGCTTTAGCTACAAGTTCATTGATAAAAGCTTCAATTCCCGGATACTGTTTAAAATAGCTTGCAATGTATTTTTTTGCTTCGTAAACGGAAATTCCCAAGTCGCGCGCAAGTCCGAAGTCACTAATGCCATATACTATGCCGAAATTCACTGCTTTTGCACTGCTCCTCATTTGGGGTGTGACCATTTCCGGCGGAATACCGTTTACTTGTGCCGCTGTTATGGTGTGTATATCCATATCTTCCTTGAATGCCTTGCACATAGCCTCGTCTTGTGACATGTGAGCAAGCACACGCAGTTCAATCTGGGAATAGTCTGCATCTATAAGAATGTGATTATCATCTGCAGGCAAAAAAGCCTTGCGTATTAATTTGCCAATTTCTGTTCTCACAGGAATATTCTGTAAATTCGGCTCCGTACTGCTTAATCTTCCCGTTGCTGTTACAGTCTGGTTAAAACATGAATAAACACGTTGTGTTTCAGGATTAATAACATTCAAAAGGCCGTCTATATAAGTGGATTTTAATTTTGTATTTTGCCTGTATTCCATTATAAGCGGTATTATAGGATGCTCTAAAGCTAATGACTCCAATACTTCCTGTCCTGTTGAATATCCGCTTTTTGTTTTTTTACCTGTTTTTAAGCCTAATTCTTCAAACAAAACTGTTCCAAGCTGCTTTGGTGAATTAATATTAAATTCGTGCCCGCTTAATGAAAAAATATCTTTCTTGTCGTTTTCTATTGTGGCATCAATTTCTGCTCCCTGCTCAGTAAGAATCTTGCTGTCCACTCTAAAGCCTTGTTTTTCTATATCTGCCAAAACATTAATAAGCGGTATTTCAACTTCACTATACAGCTTTTCCATGCCATCTGCTTTTAATCTTTCTTCTGCACAATCAGCCATTGCTTTTAAGATATTTACATTTAAAGGCATTTGCTTACCTGTTAAAAATCTGCACACATCTTCAATATTATCTGACTTCCTTGTAGAATCCAAAAGATATGCAGCCACCGACAAATCATGAATTATATTTTTAATCTTTATGTCTTGTTTTAAAAGATGCAGAGCAAAAGACTTTGCCTCAAACATCACTTTGCCTACGTTGGGATTTTCAAACAGCTCTTTTATTTGTGGTTCTATATCTTTTTTGCTCCTGTATATGACATTTTCTTCTCCGCATGATAAGTCAAACTCCGCAAATCCATCTGTATACTCTTTTACGAAAATGTACAATCTGTCTTTTACTTTCGGCAAAAATTCTTCACAACTTATTTCTTTTATTTTATCTTCTTCGTTTTTTCCCTCTGCCAACACAGAAAAGAGAGAAAGCATTCCGTCTGATTCCTGCTCGTCAGAAAAATTCTCAACAAGGTTTTCTTGTAAGATTCCCATATTTACCAATTTTTTCTTAATTGCTTTAAATTCAAGTCTATCCATCATTTCATTTAAGAACACTTGATTTACTTTTCCCGTGAGCATATTTTCAATTGGCATATCACAAGGAACAAACCTTTCAATCTTACCAAGCCACTGACTTAAATACGCAAGCTCTTTATTATCAGACAATTTTGTTTTTAAAGCTGCCTTTGTAATGCTTTCTATATTCTCATAAACACCATCAAGACTACCGTATTGCGATATAAGTGCAGATGCAGTTTTTTCACCAACTCCGGGGACACCGGGAATATTGTCTGAAGAGTCTCCCATAAGCGCCTTTAAATCTATAAGCTGTGAGGGTAATACTCCGTATTTTTCTTTAACTGCTGCTACATCGTACTCGTCTGTATGTGGTTTACCCTTTTGCGTGGAGCAAAGAAGCACGTGTACATTTTCGCTAACAAGCTGAAGCGAATCTCTGTCACCTGTCATGATGTAACATTTTAAATTTTCTTCTGTTGCACGCCTTGCGTAAGTGCCAAGTAAGTCATCAGCCTCATAACCGGGAAGCTCAAGTCTTGCGATGCCCATTGCATCCATAAGTTCTTTTGCAACCGGGAACTGCATCGCAAGCTCCTGAGGCATGGCATGACGTCCTGCTTTGTATTCTGCATACTTTTCGTGACGGAATGTAGGAGCTTTCACATCAAAAGCAACTGCTGAATATTCAGGACTAAGCTCCTCAATTTGTTTAAGATACATATTCATAAAGCCAAAGAGTGCGCCTGTATACATACCCTCGGCATTTTTTAAATAACTGCTTTGAGTACCGTAAAAAGCTCTGTTTAATATACTGTTACCGTCAATTAATAATATTTTTTTCATAAAAACACAAACCTCTTTTTATGCTTCTTTTGAATATTTTTCCTTAATAAAACCTATTACCGTAAAGATAATATATGCTGTAAGATTTATAAGCACAATACAAGCACTTGCCGGCACGTCAAGCAGAAAGGATGAAATAATTCCCACTACTATGCACACAATGCCTACGGCTGATGACGAAATAATAACTTTCTTAAAAGTTTTACAAATTCTCATGGATGTCAGCGCCGGAAATATTATAAGACTTGAAATCAATAAAGACCCTACAAGACGCATCCCCACCACCACAGTTACCGCCGTAAGACATGCCATTACCATATTATATGCTGTAGCTTTCGCTCCCGTAGCTCTTGCAAAATTTTCGTCAAATACAACTGCAAACATTTTGTTGTAAAAAACAAGATACAGCAAAATTACAGCCACGGAAAGACATATACTTAAATACATATCTTGGTTGCTTATGGCATATATGCTGCCGAAAAGATAACTGTTAAGATCAACATTTGTTTCAGATACAGAAACAATAAGTACGCCTATTGCTAAAGCACTTGCGGAAATCATAGCAACTGCCGCATCACCTTTTAATTTACCGGACTCATTTACACGAAGCAACAAAAATGCAGTTAAAATAACAACGGGGATAGCTACATATAAAGGTGTAACATTAAAAGCGGCAGCTAAAGCCAAAGCGCCGAAACCCACGTGTGAAAGTCCATCTCCGATCATAGAATATCTTTTTAAAACAAGGCTCACGCCCAAAAGAGATGCGCAAAGAGATATAAGCACTCCTACAATCAACGCTCTTATCATAAAAGGAAGCTGAAAAATCTGAATAATAAGTGTAAAGTATTCACCCATTACAATGGCACCCTCCTTTTTTGCAGCAACCATGACCACTTTCTGCCTCGTTTTGATTGAACTGCCTACAAGTATCACACTCCAAATAATGTGACTTTTCTCCGAAAAACACATCTTTTTTATGCAAATGCAAAATATGTGTCGCATCGCGAACTGCTCTGTCAACATCATGTGTAATCATGATTACGGTTATACCGTTTTGTCTGTTTAAATCATAAATAATATGATACATTTCCTCTGTTGCCAGCAAATCAAGCCCTGCAACAGGCTCATCCAAAAGCAAAAGCTTTTGTGTTGCACATAAAGCTCTTGCCAGCAAAACTCTTTGTTGCTGGCCTCCGGAAAGCTCTCTGTAACATTTATCCTTAATATTTGTTATATTAAGGCGCGCCATATTTTCTTCTGCTGTTTTTCTATCTTTTGATGAATAAAAAGGTTTAAAACCAAGTCTGTTAATTCTACCCGAAAGCACAACCTCCCAAACAGATGCCGGGAAATCTTTTTGAATCCCTGTCTGCTGAGGTAAATAACCAATTTCATTTTGCCTTAATCCTTCGCCATGAGAAATACTTCCCGCCTCTACGGTTTTCAATCCGAGCAAAGCTTTCATAAGCGTAGTTTTGCCGGAGCCATTCTCTCCGATAATGCAAAGATAATCACCTTTATTCACTGAAAAAGACAAATTATCTGCTACAATATGATTTTCATATGCCAAACGGACATTTTTGCATTCTATTAACATAACTTTTTATCATATCAGCTGTTTTTTACGGCAGCCCTTTCGACAGAACCGGCAAGATCACTGCAGGCATCAAAACATTTCTCCATATCGTGGTAGAATTCTCTCCATTTTTGAACTTCGATAGGATCCTTTTCTGTCTCAAATAAATTTCTTACTGCCGTTCTGTATATCCTGTCACCATCATTTTCATACTCATATGCTTGGCGAATAAGCTCTGTAAGAGTCTTAGACTTCTTAAAGTTTTTAAATTCTGCAATAATCTCTGTTATTTTGTCACAGCAATTACCTATAAGATCGATAAATTCATGCATATCAGCTCTTATTTCTTTTATATTAAACATCCAAAGTCTAAACGCCACGTTTTCTATTGCATTTGTCATTTTGTCAATATTCTCTGCAACAGAAAATATATCTTCTCTGTCTATAGGTGTTATAAAGGCTTTATTCAGCTCACTTACTATGGTTGCGTGAACTATATCACCTTTATGCTCAATGCTGTGTATTTCATTTAATCTTTCTTGCAATTTTTCAATGCCGCTGTTTTCTTTAAATTCACTGAATAGAACTTTTAATTTTACTGTAAGCTCACTTGTGAATTTTGCTTCTTCTTGCATAAGTTCAAAAAAATCTACTTCTTTCTTTTTTGCCACGACAAAAGTCCTCCTTATAATATTGGAAAAATATCAGAATATTGCCATAAATATTTTTGCCATAATAAATCCTATTAAACCACAACCGGGGAATGTGAGTACCCACGCAAAAACCATTTCCTTTACAACGCTCCAATTTACTGCGGAAATTCGCTTTGCGGCGCCCACACCCATTATTGCTGTTGTTTTCGTATGTGTTGTACTTACCGGAATACCTGTAAGCGATGCTAAAAGCAAACAAAGCGCACCTGCGATATCTGCAGAAAAGCCTTGGTATTTTTCCAGCTTAATCATATCCATTCCTACGGATTTGATGATTTTATATCCGCCGATTGACGTTCCCAAACTCATTACAACAGAACAAAGAACCATAAGCCAAATGGTCGTATTAAAATTACCTCCTGCAACGTACGAACCGCTTGCGAGCATACTGCCAAGCATAAATACACCCATAAACTTTTGACCATCCTGCGCACCATGCATAAAAGCCATGGCAGCACCGCCAACTATTTGTCCGCCTTTGAAGAAGGAGTCTGTTTTTCTTCTATCCTTGTGTCTGCATATTATAACAACTATTTTTACTACAAAATAGCCTGCCAAAAAACCCAACACCGTCGAAAGTAACAGTCCGATAAGAACTTTTACCCATTCTCCCATATTTACTCCGTCTGCACCGCCAAGAGCAATTGCCGCTCCTGTAACGCCTGCAATCAAAGCATGACTTTCACTGGTGGGTATTCCAAACCACCACGCAGCAACAGCCCACAGCACTATAGCAAACAAAGACGCGCACAAGGCAACAAGTGCATTGTGTGCGTCCCCCTTAAAATCTACCATTTTATAAATCGTGTCAGCAACCTTGCTGCTAACCAACGACATAACCAATACTCCGGCAAAGTTCATAACTGCCGCCATGAGAATGGCTGTTTTTGGTCTCATAGAGCCTGTAGAAACAACTGTCGCAATTGCATTGGGAGCATCTGTCCAGCCGTTAACAAGTATAACACCAAGCACCAGAACCACGGTCACAAGAAGTGCCGGACTCTCGGTACATTTTATAATAAAATCTAATAAATCGTTTAATTCTGCAGTTATTACGCCCAATTTTACACTATCCTTTCTCCCATATCTCCGCCTGCCAATATATGGTAGTGAATATGCGGAACTGATTGTTTTGCATCTTTGCCGCAGTTATTAATAACACGAAAACCTGATTCTGTGATATTTAACTTTCTTGCTATTTCTGCTATTGCAAGCTGAATACCGCCTAAAAAAGCTATATCCTCTTTCTCAAAACCGAGCACACTCGAAATATGCTTTTTAGCTGCAACTACAACATGAATCGGCATCTGAGGATTTATGTCATTAAAAGCTATACAATAATCATCTTCATATACTACCGTTGCCGGTATTTCTCCCTTGATTATTTTGCAAAAGATACAATTATCGTCTAATACCTGCATTTTTTTCACCTCATAAAAATATGTTTATATAATCTCGCTTATTTTAGAAAGCATTTCGTCTATATTCTCAGGCTGTTTTCCTCCTGCTTGCGCCATATCGGGACGTCCGCCGCCGCCACCGCCGCACATGCTTGCAGCTTTCTTTACGATATTACCGCAATGGATACCCTTTTCAAGGGCTGATTTTGTAGCCATTGTAACTATAGATGCTTTGCCTCCTAAAGAAGATGCTAAAACAACAACACCTACATCAAGCTTATTTCTGATATTATCAGCCAAATCACGAAGTGCATTGCCATCAAGCTCATCAAATCTTCCCGTAACAACCTTAACTCCGTTAATTTCTTGTGCCTTAGCAATAACATCGTCAAGATTTGAAACAGCATTTTCGCGTTTGATTTGCTCAAGCTCTTTTTGAAGTGCTTTATATTGTGTATAAAGATTTGTAACTTTATTAACTATATCTGAGTAGTTAGCCTTAAATATCTCCGAAACCTCTTCAAGCACATGCTCTTGTGTTTCGTATACAGCTCTTGCGCCGCCGCCTGTTACGGCCTCAATTCTTCTGACGCCTGCAGCAACTGCACTTTCGTGCAATATCTTAAACATACCGATTGAAGCTGTATTTTTAACGTGTGTTCCGCCGCAGAATTCTAAGCTGTAGTCTCCCATTTCAACAACGCGCACGTTGTCTCCGTATTTTTCGCCAAAGAGTGCCATGGCACCAAGTTTTTTAGCTTCTTCTATAGGGAGAACTTGTGTGTTTACAGCGTAATCATTTACAATTGCTTTATTTACAATATTTTCTACTTCTGCCAATTCTTCTTTTGAAAGGGCCTGCATGTGGTTAAAGTCAAAGCGCAAACGTTCTGTCGAAACAGAAGAACCTGCCTGATGAACATGCTCTCCCAACACTGTACGAAGTGCTTTTTGAAGAAGATGCGTAGCACTGTGATTTCTTTCTGTTGCAAGTCTTGTCTGTCTGTTTACAGTCATTGTGGCCTTTGCAGATACACATACGGAGCCATGAACCACTTTTCCCATATGACGCCACTTACCGTCACTCGTTTTGTTTACATTTGAAATAACAACGGCGCCGCCCTCTGTTTCTATTTCTCCTCTGTCTCCTGCTTGTCCGCCGCTTTCAGCATAGAAAGTCGTCTTATCTGTTACTATTATTACGGAATCTCCCTCGCCGGCCTCTTGCACACTGCTGCCGTCAGGAAGTAAAATATAAAGAATTTCTCCTTCTGTTATAAGTTTTTCATATCCCTCAAATACTGTTGCGGGGCACTCTGACGGTACGGAAATCTCACTGTTCGCCCAAGAACTTTCTCTGTTCTTTATAGCTTCACGTGCCATGGCCTTTTGAGCGCTCATTTCTTTGCGGAATCCTTCTTCGTCTACTGTATAACCGTAATCTTTCAGAATGTCTTTTGTAAGGTCAATCGGGAAGCCATAAGTATCGTGAAGTTTAAATGCTATTGCGCCTTCAAGAACACCGTCAGCTATACCTGTATTTTCTTGCATCTTTTTAATATGCTCTGAAAGCATAGACAAACCTTGCTCTATTGTAGATGCAAATCTTTCTTCTTCTATTCTGATAACCTTTTTAATGTAATCTTGTTTTTCTACTAAATTAGGATATGCGCCGCCTGAAAGCTCGATAACAACATCTGCAAGTCCTGTAAGGAAATTGCCTTTTATTCCCAGCAATCTACCGTGACGTGCCGCACCTCTTAACAAACGTCTAAGTACATAACCTCTTGCCTCGTTAGACGGAACTACACCATCACTTATCATCATTACAGTGCTTCTTATATGGTCTGTAATAACACGTATGGATACGTCTGTTTTCCAATCGTCTCCATAAGTTTTACCTGAAAGCTCACATACTGTATCGAGTATTTTGCGTACTGTGTCTACTTCGAACAAATTATCTACATCTTGCATTACACAAGCAAGTCTTTCCAAGCCCATACCTGTGTCAATATTAGGATGAGCCAATCTTTCATACGTACCATCCTCTTGACGGTCAAATTGTGTAAATACAAGATTCCATACTTCGATAAATCTATCGCAATCACAACCAACTTTACAATCAGGTTTGCCGCAGCCGTACTTTTCTCCTCTGTCATAGTGAATCTCAGAGCATGGTCCGCAAGGGCCTGTACCGTGTTCCCAGAAATTATCTTCTTTTCCCATTCTGATAACATGGTCTGCGGGAACACCGATTTCCTTTATCCAAATTTCTTCTGCTTCGTCATCTTCGAGATATACGGTAACATAAAGTTTTTCTGCGGGAATTTCCATTACTTCTGTAAAAAATTCCCATGCCCATGAAATAGCTTCTCTTTTAAAATAATCACCAAAAGAAAAATTACCGAGCATTTCAAAGAATGTGCCGTGTCTTGCCGTTTTACCAACATTATCGATATCAGGTGTTCTGATACACTTTTGGCATGTTGTGACACGTTTTCTCGGCGGAACCTCAGCGCCTGTAAAATAAGGTTTCAGCGGTGCCATACCACTGTTTATCAAAAGCAAGCTTGCGTCGTTATTGGGCACAAGTGAAAAACTTGGTAATCTTAGATGTCCTTTACTTTCAAAGAACTTCAAATACTTTTCTCTGATAGTATTTAAGCTTAATTTTTCCATAAAAATAAACTCCTTATAAAAATATCTTTATTAAAATCATAAAATACATAGTTGTACTCAGTAAGTATATCACTTGCACAAATAATTGTCACCCACAAATTTTCATTTTTACTTTTTAAACGGCCAAAAAGTAAAAATAAAAAAAACAAAAAAAAGGGCTGTAAAACAGCCCTTGAAAAAATCAAAAAATCTAATTTATTCTTAATCAAATTATTTTTTCTTTTTGATAACAATTATAACAACTACTACAACTGCTGCAACTACTACAACTCCTGCAACAATACCAATAATAATACCGGTATAGCTTACCATTGTTGAAGCCCCTGTATCTGCGTCGGCTTTTGCTGTGCTTGTAGAAGGAGCCTTTGTATTTTTAGATGTTGATGTTGCAGGTGCCTCTGTTTTCTCAGGCTTTTCTGTAGCATCGGGTTCTTCTGTTGCATTAGGATCAACTGTTGCATCAGGATCTGCTGTTGCGTCAGGATCTGCTGTTGCACCAGCATCTGTATTTGATCCAAGTTCAAGGAAGAAATCCTCAGGAGCAACGAACTCATCAACGATGAAATTAAAATAAACCATACGATCCGGTACAGGAACGTAGTCAGGTATATTTGTATATGCGTCGAAATAGTAAACAAAATCATCAAATGAATGAGGCAAACCTGTCTTCATGTGCATTTCAATACCTCTTTGATGTGTTGAACCTGCATCTAAAATAAGCTCTACGCATTCAACATATATGAAATATTCGCCTGCAGGAACAGCCTCATCAAACATGCAAAGCATTATGCAGTCACCGGGAGTTGTAAACTCTTTAGAAGTAACAGGTGTTCCTTGTAAAGTTGTTGCGTCATCTTCATTCCAAGTATAAACACTTAATTTAAACTTACAGTGACCTGTGCCACCACCGGGAGTCCACTGAGGTAATGCGATACCTTTTATAGCCTTTGCAAAATTAACATGGAGTCCGTAATATGTATCTTCGCCCAACAAGAGTGCCTTTGTAGCATTGTTTGTGAAACCATCAGTTTCAATAGCTGATACATACTTGTTAAAAGCAGGCTCTGCAGGTATTTGACCTGCAAAGAATGAAATCTTCGGAGCCAAAGTATTTACACCGAGTGTTTCAAAGAATATTGTAAGATCAACTTTGCCGGCTTTCTCAATAGAAACATAAAGAACAGCATTGTTATTATAAAGTTGCTCCTTACCGTATCCACCTGCTGCAAAATTACCTGCGGAATAAACTCTCTCTCCGCCAATATAAGCAGAAATCACACCTACGCCTGTCTGTGAATATACAGGAACCTCAATTTTATAATTGCCTGCTTTAGCAAAATTAACATTCCATGTAGCACAGTCACCTGATTGAGCATTTTTAAGGAAATATGCTTCTACTGGTGTTGCGTCGGCAGATGTTTTTACCCATGTCTTTTCACGCTTAACTGTAACGCTGCCGTTATATGTCTCAAGTGTAGCTTTCTCGAGATCAAGAGTCACTGCACTACCATCTCCGGCAACTGCTATTTCTTCTCCGTCAGCAAAAACCGGGAATCCGGCAAATAATGCCATCACTAAAGAAAGAGCCAAAACAAAACTAAAAATTTTCTTCATTTTTTTACCTCCTAATATTAACAGAATATTTATTATACCAATAACTCTGTACATACCGTAACAGTTTACTTATAAACAGCAAAAATGTCAATCAAAAACTATTGATTTTGCCCACTTATTAAACAACGGTCTGTATTCACCTATTAAGGAACTTTCACAAGAGAATTGAAAGAACCAAAAAGCATCTTCTGTTTTATGCACTGTAACGAAATAATTATATGAAATATTCTCAGGTTTCTTGGAGTACTCAAAATAAACAAGGCCATCGTCATTTTTTATTTCTGCTGTAACAGATATTGATTTAAGCAGAAAATTTGCATATTCCTCTAAACTAAAATCAATTCTTTCACCTTTTTCTTCCAATACAGAGAATTCTTCTTTTGCCACGTACACCTGTGCCTCTTCGGAGTCATAATATACCATGCCGTAGTATTCTTTATTCTCTTTAAAATCCTCCGTCAATGTAATAGACATACCTTTTGAAGTAAAAACAGCGTCAGAAGCATCACATCCGCAAAAAACAACAACAAATAAAAGTACCGAGCAAAAACAGCAAATAATTTTACGTAAGTGCATTATTTTCACTCCTTTTGCCATAAAATTTTTGATAAAAAAACTTCACAACATAATATGAAATCACTCCGCAAAGCGTTCCCAAAGCAACTCCTGCCAATACATCTGTCGGAAAATGCACATAAAGATATAATCTCGTAAAAGCAATCACCGCCGCAAGGACCAACGCCCCGCTACCCCATTTTTTATTGCAAGCAAATATTGCCACTGCTGCAGCAAAAGAAGCAGATGTATGACCTGAGGGGAACGAGTAATCAGAAGGTTTGCTTTTAAGAATAATGTCTATTCCCTCTTTAACATCATACGGTCTGATTCTCGCAACGATAGGTTTTAGCGTTATATTGCAGAATATCAAGCTCAAAATAAGCGCTCCCAATACGGTAATGCCTATTTTTCTGGTTTTTGGTATTATTGCCAATGCCAAACCCAAAGCAATCCACAACCATCCTGCCTCTCCAAGAAAAGTAATTGCCTGCATAATCACATCCATGGCCTTGCAAGAGAAAGTTTCTCTTATAAAATCAAGTACAGCAAATTCCCAATCCATGCGTTTCTCCTTTTCATGCTTTCTTGCTATTCGTTTTTCCCATGAATTTTTCTACATCTATTATAAAACGTTCGTGAACACCCTCTCCTATCAGCCCACACTCATCGTAAGCTTTAACATTAAACACAAGTCTTCTCCTGTCTATGTCCACAAGTTCACTTTCGCAATAAACCTCCATGCCCACAGGAGTTGCTGCCAAATGCTTAACATTTACGATTGTGCCTACAGTAGATTGACCTTTTTCAAGATGTTCAGCAACGCTTTTTGATGCTGTAAACTCCATAAGTCCAATCATGGCAGGTGTAGCGAACACAGGCAAATCACCGCTACCGTAAACCTCTGCTGTGTTTGTGTTGTCCACAATCACTTTTTGTTTTCCTGTTATACCTTTTTCTAACATTTTAAACACCTCTTAAATCTAAATAATAAAATATTTTACTGCTTTGCAGTTACTTTAAACATTCTTTCTTTACCGGTTTCATCCATCTCCACGACAAAAGCATAACTATACGTGCCGTCTTCGTTATAGATAATCTGATATCCATCATATTCGTTCTTTTGGAACGAATAATCGCCCCACTCCCCATCTGTAAATTCTTGTACAAAAATACCGTTCAGAGAACGCATTCCGTCGATTTTAACAACTATTCTGTTTCTGCCGCCCGAAAGCTTAAATTCAGCTGTATTATCTGCTGCCAACACTTTCGGAATATATTCATCCTCCACAACAGTTCCTTTAGTTGCAGTAATTTTAACAGGATTAAATACGGAATCTTGCCTTACATACTGAACGTTCTCGTCCGTGTCTGCGATACCGTCACCCCAAGGAAGCAAAATGAAATCAATATTGATATAGTCGCCCTTTTTAAATGTTACATCGTCTTCCATTAAGGATATTTCGCCATAATTCAACGCACCGTCAAATATATTGCGCAATGCAAAATCCCCATTCCATTCCTTACCATTTATTTGTATGTCATAATCCTTCATAATATAGGCAAAATTCATAATTGCCGTGTCACTGTTATTTAGTCCATAATAAGAGAAGAAGGGATTTTCATTTCCAATATTTACAGTTTCTTTAAATGCCTCTGTCTTGTCAATATCTTTATAAACAACGTCACCCTTTTCGTTTGTATGGCTCATCTTTCCGTAAGACTCAGAGCGTCCGTCAAAGCTAAAGAGTGTAAAATTATTTTTAACATCTTTAATACTTAAATCCTTTAAAAATTCAAGTGACAAAGTATAATACGTTCTGTTTTCGTCATTTTGCGGAAATTCAACGTGTCGAAGCGTATATTTGAATGAACCGCAATCTGAAATATAACTGTATTCTATATCTGCATAAGTAGGCCCTGCAGAGTGAATAATCGTGCCCGTGTATTCCGTACCTTCAATAAGTCCTTTGTTCATATAAGACACAAACCTCAATCTGCCTACAGAATTATACTGTGGCTGAGCGGCCCACATATTGCCGCTGCAACCTCTGAAATCAGGAAGCGTCCACAAGTCTTTGCCAAAAACATAATACGGAGCAATACAATTTGACTCTGTAACTCCTGTAGACAGATGATAGTATGAAATGTGAAATTGTATTGATGAAATCTGTTTTAAAGGATATACACCCCAGTTTTGGTACAAATGATGTAGGGAATATTCCAACGTTTGTCCTGCTTCAATATCAAGTGGTATAAAAGAATCTCCGTATCCTACGTCGTTAGGGTCATAAAACGGCTCTTCTTTCTCACCTGAGAAATTTTTAGATACTTGCACCGGAATGGGCATAAGCCTGTCTTCTGAATCTGTCACCGTGGCACACTCCAACGCTCCTGATTCTCCTGTCATCCACATATAAAGCTTCCTATCTTGGGAAAATTTATTCTGAATGGTAACGCCTGTTGTATAATGGTAATCAGGATTTTTGTAATAAGCTGTACTGAAATCGGTGCCTCTGCAAGTGAATTTATACGATCCTCTCATTGTGTCATATTCTATAAATTTAGCATTCACTGTTTTTTCTGATTTAACAGTAATTTCTGTAAGAAGATTTCGTTCCTCGTAAGCAGCCGCAATAATACCATCGTAATTTTGACTTTCGTCATTATATACTCTGCTGCCGATAACACCATCCCGGCAAAATTGCCTTACTGTAATATAGCCTGCCTCTTCCGTAACGGTAACATTATACCCTACGGAATCCACCGGCATAATAAAGCCTATTACGCCTACGTCTTTAACAATTACTGCCACATATTCCACTGTTTTATTGTCTTGAGCGTAACTGATTTTATATTCAAGCACATTATCCTTTGGAATTTTCAGTTCAACACCAAACTCTGAAAAATCATAATTTTCTCCATCGGTTGTTTTTACAAGAGTATATTCCTGATGCATTTTATCTGAGTACGTATGATATGTCTTGTCTACCTTATATGAAATGGTATCTTTGTTTGTTTTTACAGCCTTTACTGATTTAATTTCAAATTCATCTCCGACAGATACGCCCATATCAAAACGCACACCGTTTAAATTCTCCTTATCAATACCGGAAGATGTTAAATCCACAAGATATGTATGATATTTACCGTCTGAATTTATTTTAAAGGATGCTCTTTGCTGTGCATTAAAGCCTTGTGTACGTCCTGTATAGAAATATAAATCGCCTGCTGTTGTATTGCCGGTAGCTTTCATTTCTATAAGAATAGCATTGTAATCCTCTGCGGGGATGCTTAGATTGTTCACAAAGACGTATGGATCTACTGTGTTCTCTGCTTTTACCTTAAGCACAGACTTTTTATAAACAGGCTTTGACATTTGATTTGAGCCCCAGTGTTCGCCCAACTCTATTACAGAAGTTTTCTCGTAATTCACATGTGAATTTGTTTTTGCAAATTCTAAATCACGTATATGTGTCTCGTAATAATAATATCCCAGTCTGGTTGTATTCATCCTGCCTTCTTCGAAGGATTCACCTGCAAAAAAGACATTGCCGTTTAAATCCTTAACATAAACGTCAAGGGTATCTGTGGCATAAGCTACGCCTTTTGAATTTGATATAGCCGAAACTACAAGTTTATCTGTGCCGCTGAGTCTATGAACAAGGCTCATGCCGGTATTTTGCAAAGCATAACTTGTTCTTGCTTCATTTGTATAAAAACCTTGTACTCTGTTTGCAATACTGTTTGCATAAGCAAATGTTTTTGATAAGGAGCTATCATTATTTACAGGATAAGAGCCGATTTGCGTTCCTTTAACAATTCCCACATCATATTTAGGAGAATCATCAATGGTGGGTGTTATATTTCGGCAAGCCGAAAGGCCAACACAAACACCTGCCAGCAATGTAATTGATGCTGCAAAAATGGAAAACCTATTTTTTTTATTTTTTCTCATGCAAATCCACTCCTGTCTGTTTTGAACAGTATAACCCAAAACAAATTGTATATCAAGGCAAAGAAATAATGTCTTTGATAATCTCCGACGCCATAACAAGTCCCTCAGCAGACGGAACAAAAGATATACTTGCAATTACGTTTTTTTGCGAATCTGCCGTCTTATTAAATTCTCTGTATGGATTTTCCGAAGAGAAAACAACCTTTAAATCTGAGATATTTTTCTTTCGTAATTCCCTGCGCATAACTCTGGCAAGAGGACAATCTTTTGTTTTATAAATATCAGTAACCATAAAACTTGTAGGATCAAGTCTGTTCCCTGCGCCCATTGCGCAAATAACAGGCACTTCCGCTTTTTTGGCTTTTTCTACA
>JAEIGA010006361.1_pt1 | contig 17982 bp, 10 predicted proteins | sample 9270691 | NCBI WGS metagenome assembly JAEIGA01 (sample SAMN17057246, study PRJNA624740) | gut metagenome | biome: biome; isolation source: fecal sample | host: Bos grunniens | place: China: Xizang | collected 2019
AGTTGGATTGGAACGATCTGTTCTGAACCGGCCATGTGTTATATATCTGTCCGTCCAAGCAGACATTCATATGACATCATCAAACGAAACGGAGAGTTTGTTATCAATCTAACCAACGAAGATATGGCTTTCGCTACGGATTGGTGTGGAGTAAAATCCGGGCGCGATTATAATAAATTTAAAGAGATGAATCTGACTCCACAAAAGACTGATATTATCGATTCTGTATTGATTAAAGAATCTCCTCTATCAATCGAATGCAGAGTTACTCAGATTATTCCACTAGGTTCTCATGATATGTTTATCGCTGAAGTTGTAAACGTGTTAGCAGATGAAAAATACATGGATAAAGAGAGTGACGCATTCCTTTTGGGTGAAGCAAAATTGGTTGCATACAATCATGGGAACTACTACAAATTAGGTGAAAAAATAGGCAAATTTGGTTGGTCAGTTCAAAAGAAAAAATAAAAAAAATAAAAGAGGTTACATTTTCAATGCAACCTCTTATTTCTTTTTAGAATGAAGATATTCGTACAAAAAAGTGTATAAATTCATTCATCCATTAAATCTTTGAACCTGAATCTTTAAAGCAAGTGCTAATTTTATAGATATTTAAACACTATTCTCATGCTGAACATCTTTCTCTACCTCATCATTCAAATCAATCTCATCTCCGCTCTCACTTAAAAACAGATATTGCAAAAATGAAAAATTCTGAGACGGAATCAACTTAATTGAAACCCCATATTTTCTTCTCCACTTCCACTTTAAAGAACAGAATGGCAAACCTTGATTAACATACGCTGCTACATACGGATGAAGCATCAACTTAATATTTTTCACATTCAGCGTACGAACCAAATAATCTATTTTATTTTCCAATGTATCAACAAATAAAATAGAAGGTTGGGAATAACCTTTCCCATTACACGTCGGACAGACTTCGTCTGTTTCAATTCTCATTTCCGGACGCACTCGTTGACGAGTGATTTGCATCAAACCGAATTTACTCAATTGCAAGATATTATGTTTTGCTCTATCCTTCTGCATATTTTCACGCATACGATTGAACAAAGCTTGCCTATTTTCGGCTTTGACCATATCAATAAAGTCGACTACAATAATACCACCTAAATCACGCAACCTCAATTGTCTAGCCAATTCATCGGCGGCAGCTAAATTTACCTCAATTGCATTAGCCTCTTGATCATTCCCTGCTCTTGTTTTATTTCCGCTATTTACATCTACAACGTGCATAGCTTCTGTCTTTTCTATTATCAGATAAGCTCCACTTCTAAATGAAACAGTACGACCAAATGAGGATTTTAACTGTTTTGTGATCGCAAAATAATCAAAAATAGGAATTTCTCCTGTATACAACTTAACAATATTTTTGCGTTCAGGTGCTATCGAAGTAACATAATCACATACCTCATGGTAAACTGATTCATCATTAACATAAATACTTTCAAACGAAGGATTGAAAATATCTCTCAATATGCTAACCGTTCGTCCCATCTCTTCGTAAAGAAGAACAGGTAAAGAACCCTCCAATCGAATACGATTCAAACCATCTTCCCACCTTCTAACAAGAGACTTAAGTTCACTCTCTATCTCCTCTCGTTTCACACCTTCAGCCACGGTCCGAACAATCACACCAAAATTTTCAGGTTTAATATCCCGAACCATCTGTTTGATTTTGTTTCTCTCTTCTGACGATTTAATTTTTTGAGAAACAAAAACCCTGTCAGCAAAAGGAATAAGAACTAAAAAACGACCGGCAATTGATATTTCAGATGTCAATCTTGGTCCTTTGGTTGAAATCGGCTCTTTTGCAATTTGAACCAAAATCTCTTGACCTTGAGTCAACAGATCTGAAATTTTACCATCTTTGGGGATCTCTTTCGGGATCGAATATGAAGACATATCTACCCCCTTCTTATTGATTTTGGCTAAATCCTTTGAGAATTGAGAAACCAATCTAAAATGAGGACCTAAATCTTGATAATGTAAAAAAGCTCCTTTTTCGTAGCCAACATCAACGAATGCAGCATTGAGTCCGGGCATCAACTTCTTTACCTTTGCAAGGTAAATATCTCCTACAGAAAAACGACTATTTCTACTCTCCTTATTCAGTTCCACCAATCGTTTATCCTCAAGCAATGCAATGGAGACTTGTGATGCTTCAACGTCAATTACTAACTCGTTTGTCATCTTAACCATATTAATTTAAAGAATTAGCCGCTGCTAATTCCCGATTTCTAAAAAAAGAACAAACTTAGTAAATTTAAGTTTGTTCTTCTGTCTCTTTTGTTTACTAAGACTTATTTCTTCTTATGACGATTCTTCTTAAGTCTTTTCTTACGTTTGTGAGTCGACATTTTATGTCTTTTTCTCTTTTTTCCGCTTGGCATTTTCGTAAAATTTAAAGTTTATAATTAATTAATCATTTTTCTTCTTTCTTTGAACATTCCACACCTCATCTGCAAATGTTCTCGCAGGTTTGAATGCCGGAATACAATGCGCAGGTATTTGAATTGAAGAACCTGCTGAAATATTACGAGCCTTCTTTGCAGCTCTCTCCTTTACAATAAAAGATCCAAATCCACGTAAAAATACGTCTTCTCCACTTGATAAAGACTTCTTTACCTCTTCCATAAATGCCTCAACTACAGTCAACACCTCGTTTTTATCAAGACCTGTACTTTTGGAAATTTCATTTACAACATCCGCTTTTGTCATCTTTCTTTTTTAATTAGTTATACTTAGTTTCAATCATTTCTTTCGGGGTGCAAATATACGTTAATTTTGCTGATTAAAAAATAGTTACCACTTTTTTTTCTCCTTACCCTCAAAAAAAACACAGACAACTTATATAAATCGCCCCAACTATAGCGTTGCTATAGTTCTACACTATATCAATTGTTTGATATCTGAAATTATCTTTTGCGCCAAAGATTCAGAATCTTCAAGGGTAGCAGCTTCCGAATAGATACGAATGATGGGCTCTGTATTTGATTCTCGCAAGTGCACCCAACTATCAGCAAAGTCAATCTTTACACCATCTATATCGTTAATATTTTCATTGGAATATTTCTCCTTGATAGCAAGCAAAATTGCATCTACATCTATTCCGGCTGTTAACTCTATCTTATTTTTAGACATAAAGTAGGTTGGATAACTCTTTCTCAATTCTGAAACCGAACAATTTCGTTCAGATAAAAGAGACAAAAAGAGGGCTATTCCCACCAAAGCATCTCTACCGTAATGCGACTCAGGATATATAACTCCGCCATTACCTTCACCACCGATAATTGCATTCGTCTCCTTCATTTTCGTCACCACGTTAACCTCACCTACTGCAGCAGCATTATAGAGACCTCCTCTTTTTTGCGTTACATCTCGTAATGCACGAGTAGAACTCAAATTAGAAACTGTATTTCCTACAGTTTTACTCAAAATATAATCTGCCACTGCCACTAAAGTATATTCTTCACCGAACATCGTTCCATCTTCACAAATTATCGCCAATCTATCAACATCGGGGTCAACCACAAAGCCCACATCAACTTTCTTCTGCCTTATCAAATCTGAAATCTCTGTTAAATGAGCCGGCAATGGTTCCGGATTATGAGCAAAACACCCCGTAGGTTCACAATTCAACTCTATAACTTCGTCAACACCCAATTCCTTTAACAATTTAGGCAAAACAATTCCCCCAACAGAATTTACACAATCAATCGCAACCTTAAATTTAGACCTTCTAACAGCCTCAAGATCAACAATTTTCAACGCAAGAACATCTTTAACATGAGTCAAGGTATAATCTTTTTCTTCAACTTTCCCCAATTCATCAACATCTGCAAAAATAAATTGCTCAGATTCCGCAATAGCCAAAACAGCCTTTCCCTCTTTATCATTCAAAAACTCACCTTTTTCATTCAACAATTTCAAAGCATTCCATTGCTTAGGATTATGACTAGCAGTTAAAATCAATCCTCCCAACGCTTTCTCTTTTTGAACAGCTATTTCTGTCGTGGGCGTAGAGGCTAAACCAATATTCACAACATCCAATCCAACTCCAATCAGCGTACCAACGACTAGTGATTCTACCATTTTTCCGGAGATCCGCGCATCTCGTCCAACAACAATTTTCCGTCCCTGAACCTTCGCATTTTGCTTTATCCATGTACCATAAGCCGCTGTAAATCTAACAACATCCAAAGGAGTTAAACCTTCTCCTACATTTCCACCGATAGTACCTCTGATTCCTGAAATTGATTTTATAAGTGTCATAATTCTTTTTTATTTCTTCATTTATTAAACAACTAGGGGAGCCCCCTATAAAATGCAAAGATAATAGTTTTAATATAAATTGTAGAACTTCGGCATTATTATTTATTCCATAGTTCCAAACTTCACAATTCCAAATTAGCATTCAAAATCCTAATTTTTCAAAAAATAGAATAAAAATTTAAACAGCATCTAATGATAATCTCTATATCAAATTGTATATTTGCAAAAAAATAGTGGTCAGTTCAATATACAATAATGACCCTATACCATTTTAAGGTGGGTTCTATGAAATTCATTTTGCGGAATTTTTGAATTTATTTCGAGTAAATTGCTAAGCAAAAAAAGAAGAGCAGTGCGGGCACTATGACAGACAGATAAACAGCAAACTGCCAAAATAAATCAAAAAGCCACAAAAGTTCGCCCCCTTATTTTATACATTCTTAATTATAATTCGGTGAATTTTTAGAACTCACCTTAAGAGTATTGAGTATGAGGAGTAAGAGGATTTGGATTCCAATTATTGCAGTAGGAATGATTTTTTTACTGTTTTCTTCGTGCGCCTCAACTAAATATGTACCAGACGGAAGTTATTTATTGGATGAAGTTAAAATCAATGTAAAAGAGAATGTATCCAGCGAAAGCGATTTAATGCAATATTTACGTCAGCGTCCGAACTTCAAAGCCTTTGGTTTATTCCGGATATATATGGGTGTCTATAATTTATCAGGACGAGATACCAGTAAAAGGATTAATCGCAAGCTTAAATCTATTGGAGAAGCTCCTGTTATTTATGATCCCTACCTCACTTTTCAGTCAGAAAAAGAACTTCAAAAAAAGATGAAGCAGAAGGGGTATATGGATGCACAAGTAACATCATCAGTAGAATTTCGAAAGAAAAAAGCCAAAGTAACTTATGACATCACACCCAATAAGCCCTATATTATTGGCGAAATAAAAAACAACTTCAACATAGATTCTAAGATAGATTCTATTATGGAAGAAAGAGGAGGATGGACAAATTCCAAAATAAAAACCAATAATTTATTCGACATTGACGTTCTTGATGACGAACGAGAAAGAATAGCCACCTACTTACGCCGGCGAGGCTACTACAACTTCAGCAGGGAAAATATATCTTTTTTAGCCGACAGTTCTATCGGAAATCACAAAATAGACCTATCTATTCAATTAAAACCGCTTACAAAATCTTTGGGTAATGGCAATACAGAAACAATTGAATACAAACCCTATAAGATCAGACATATCAATATAACCACCTATAATGGTTCTTCAACCGATGCCTCAAATGTAAGTGATTTGGATACAATTGAACATAATCCCAATATAACCATATTCTCAAATGGGAAACCATTGCTTCGCCCCTCTATTTTGGAAGAAGATTTAAGAATAACACCTAACTCCACTTACAACGAGTTTATTGTAGAAAGAGCCTATTCTCGCTACAACAACCTAGGAATACTACGATCTTCAAGCATACGCTTTAACGAAGTTGAAGAGAATGGGAATGAGTTGGATTGTGATATTGCATTATTTTCAGGGAAACCTCAATCTATCTCATTTGACATTGAAGGAACAAACTCAAATGGAGATTTAGGTTTTGCATTAAACTTAGGATATGCGCATAAAAATATATTCCGCGGATCTGAAGTCCTAAACATAAATGCCAGATATGCACAAGAAGCTTACTCCGGGCTATCGAACATTTTACGAGAGTATGTTTTGGATTTTGGAGGAGATGTATCCATTAACTTTCCTCGCTTCCTCTTCCCTTTTGTTTCTACCAACTTTAAACGAAGGATTGATGCAAATACAGAATTTAAGATTTTATACAACTATCAAATACGCCCTAATACATACGAGAGAACTACTATTTCTACAGGGATGAAATACATTTGGAATCACCGTAGATTCTACCGATATGCATTTGACTTTATTGATTTAAATTACATTAACATCGACACAGATCCATCATTCGATTCTATATATAGTGCCAGCAAATATTCCGTTCTTAGAGAAAGTTATTCAGACCACTTTATTATGAGTTCGAAATTTACGATAACGTATGATGACCGAAGTATAAATACCAACTCACATCAACACTATTATCGAGTCTCTTTAGAGACTGCAGGTAATACATTATTTGCGATCAATAGTCTGTTTGGAGGAAAGAAAAACAGTGACGGGCAGTATGAAATCGGCAAGATTCCGTATTCTCAGTTCGTAAAGGGGGAATTTGACTACTCATATAATCAATATTTTGACGCAAAAAACCGGTTGGTTTATCACATTGGTTTTGGTCTTTCCCTGCCTTATGGGAATGGTTCTGTAGTACCTTTTGAAAAGCGTTTTTTTGGAGGTGGCGCCAATGGTGTGCGCGGTTGGTCTGTCCGAACATTGGGTCCGGGGAGCTACTCATCGGATAGACATGATGACTTTGTGAAACAATCCGGAGACATAAAGTTACTACTTAACTTAGAATATCGAACAAAATTATTTTGGAAAATCGAAGCTGCGGCCTTTATTGATGCAGGAAATATTTGGACGATAAAAGATTATGAATCACAACCATTAGGACAATTCCGATTTAAAGATTTTTACAAACAGATAGCTTTAGCATACGGATTAGGACTAAGATTGGATTTTTCTTATTTTTTGATTCGGTTCGATATGGGAGTCAAAGCCTACAATCCGTCGCGAATTTCGTCAGAAAAATGGCGATTCAAGGGTATTAATTGGGACGATGATTTTGCGCTCCATTTTGCAATTGGATATCCATTCTAAAAGTTATATCAGAAAAAGAATAAAAGTATGAACAATAATATTGGATTAGTATTAGAAGGAGGAGGAATGCGTGGTGCATTCACATGCGGTGTATTAGACTATTTAATTGATAATCATATAAAATTCCCTTATGGAATTGGCGTATCAGCCGGAGCAGGAAACGGACTTTCATACATTAGCAACCAAAAGGGACGAGGAAAATATACTACCGTTGATTTAATGAGAGAAAGACAATACATTAGTCTCTCCAACCTTATTTTTAAAGGATCTTTAATTGACATGAACTTGCTTTATGAAGAGCTTCCACAAAAACTATATCCATACGATTTTGAAGCCTATAAAAACAATCCGGCAGAATATGAAATTGTAACAACTAATTGTGAAACGGGCAAGGCATGCTATTTTCAAAAACAAGATACTGAAAAAAAATTAGTACAAATCGCACGTGCATCCGGTAGTCTCCCGTACATCTCACCCATCATAACCATTGATGGAATACCTATGTTAGATGGAGGATTAGCAGACTCTATTCCTGTGAAAAGAGCAATGGAAAAAGGTTATAAAAACTGTGTAGTCGTACTAACCAGAAACAAGGGTTACAGAAAAAAGAGGAGTCACTTCCCGATGCCCGATTTTATGTATCGAAAGTATCCGTTGCTGCAAGAGACGCTAAAAAACAGACATGCACTATACAATCAACAACTTGATTTAGTTGATCAACTAGAAAATGAGGGGAAAATCTTGGTTATACGTCCCAAAAATCCAGTCGAAGTTGATCGAATAGAAAAAGATGCAATCAAGTTAGAAAAACTATATCTCGAAGGTTACGAATGTGCCAAATCTGCAAATGTCGAACAATTTATAAAACGGGTTGAAAACCGGGTATAAAGCTCGTTTCATCAGGTTGCAAGCAACATAGATAACTCCATCAGACTCTTATAGCAAGAATTTGAGAGCATACCATAGCCCCTTGCAAACCATCAAAATTCAGGCATAAAAAAACTCCTTAAGAGAACTTCAACAAGTAAAGACTTTTGCGTTCTATTTGTTCAAATCTTGTTCAAACCCTCTTGAATCTACAATATTTATCTTTTTGATATTCAATCAATTACAAAATTTCACAACCCTTCAAAAAAATCATATCGGCCTAATTCATAAAAGTCCGTTTAAACAATTGTTACTCTTCAAACTCTAAATCCCTATAAATAACTTTAGTCCCCTCTGTGTTTTTAAATGAAAACATATAAACAGTTCCTTCAGTACACAAATCACCTTGCGCATCCGTAATCGTTACATCAACCACACAAACATTCCTCATAATTTTATTCACCTTTCCACGAATAGTTAGTTTCCCTTGATCAGTTGAGACACTCTTTTTATACTTTATTTCCAATTTAGAAGTTACACAAGTAGCCTTCAGATGATAGTGAGTAGTCCATTCTGCCATTTCATCAATCAATGCAGACTGAACACCACCGTGCAAAACACCTTTCCAACCGTCAAAGTGTTGTGCCGGATCCCAATACGAAACCAACTCCTCACCATCAACATAAAATTCCATTTTTAAACCATACGGATTGTGGGGAGCACAGCCAAAACAATTGTATCCATTAATGCCCAGCCACGGATTCTTTAATTTTCTCATAATTTTAAATCTCTCTTTAGGCAAGTTCTATAAATTAGATCGAGATGATTTTGAAGAGCATTTTATTTAGTTGTTTTTATTATTCCTTTTTGATACTAGACCACTATTTACAGCAAAAGAATAATCATAAAAAACCTCTCAAATATGCGCTAAATAAAATTTAAAGAACTTCAAAATGAATTCAAAAGCATCCGAAATAAGAATGTTAAGTATAAAACATTAATCGTAATTTATAGAAGTTACCATTAGTTAATTATTATTCTTATCATTTAAATCTTCTCCTGAATTACCTTTTCCCCCATTCAGAACTCGATACAACAAATATGCAGTAATGACGGTTATAGAACCTTGCACAAAAAACATTAATAACAACGCTGAAAATTTCATATCATTCATTTTTGAGGAGTTTTCTCCAATAGTGTATCACTTCGTTCTTCTCTAGTTCGAGTTGCATGCCAAATCAAGACACAAATCAAAATAAAGAAAGTTAACAATAAAATTCTGGTCATATCCAAATAAAATATAGAAGGATCATTAGGGTCAACGCCCTGATGCATTAACTCAGCTATAATCGCAGAGTTATCCAATTTCCATCCGGAAAGACTCAGCAAAGACCAATCATCATTCATTGGTTTTATTAGCGCAGAAACAAATATTACAATAAAAAGAGTTGGAGTCACATATTTCAAGATATACTTGAATATACCAGGAATCTTTAATTCTGCATGATCAGTAATCATTCTCCAACCTTTATCTACCCCCATTACCCATGAGAAAGCAATTGATTCTATCATAGCAAAGAAAAAGAGAGCAATTGTACCACCCCAATAATCGTATTCATCAAATACCCCTTTATCAAAAAACAAGATACAAGGCAAAGCCATTACAAGCAAAACAACACCAAAAATAATCGCCGATCTCTTTTGAGTCCAATCATAACTTCTTGAAAAGAAACCAATAGTAGGTTGAGCCAATGCCAATGTAGAAGTTAAACTAGCAAAAAACAACAACCCAAAAAAGGAAAATCCTGCCACGGCAGAAAAGAAGTCGCCCCACTGCTCAAACAGATATGGCATCGTTCTAAAGCCGAGTCCCAACCCACCGGACTGCATCAACTCGACCACTCTATCAATACCTAAATAACCCACAGAAATTGGGATGATAATAGCAGAACCAACTACCACTTCAGTAAATTCATTAATAAATCCGGAGGTCATTGAATTGAGAGCTATATCATCCTCTTTTTGCAAATAAGATGCATAACACTGAATCGCACCCATTCCCAAAGAGAGTGTAAAAAATATTTGTCCGGCAGCAGCCAACCAAACCTTAGGATTATCCAATGAATCAAAATTAGGAGTCCATAAAAAATTCAGACCAACCGTACCATCAAAGAGTGCACCCTCCTCTCCTGCTGTCAATGTACAAGCTTTAATAGCCAAGAAAATACCAAAAATAAAAAGCATGGGCATGCAAAATTTAGCCACACGTTCAATTCCCTCTGAAATTCCCCTACTCAAAACAAAAACATTAAGAAACACGCAAAAGAGAAAAGAAACAAGAGGAATAAAATTCTCCGCACTCACATTCAAATAAGCTGCAAAAAAAGCTGAAATACCGGCCTCACCCATTCCATCAAAAAAGCCAAAAATAGAATAGAATGCATAAGACAAAGCCCAACTCTCTATATATGAATAATAGGAGCAAATTATCACACTTGAGAAAATCCCAAAAGCTCCTGTATATCTCCAAATTTTACGATGATTCATCATCTGCATAATCATTGGAGGAGAATGATGCCCATGCATTCCTCCAAACTTACCGGTTGACCACTCTACGAACAATAATGGAATACCCAATAAAAGAAATGATACCAAATAAGGAATAATAAATGCCCCACCACCATTCTGTACAGCTTGAACAGGGAATCGCAAAAAATTACCTATCCCAACAGCATTCCCTGCCATTGCTAAGATCAAACCTATACGTGAATTCCACGCCTGACTCTGTTGACTCATAAAAAAAACTTATTATAAAACTCTTATTTTAGTTTCTCCACAAAGATACAACAAAGAAATGAAAGAGGTATAAAATGATAAAAAATTTAAATGATTATAGGTGAGTTCTATAAATTCAACGTATTTAATTTTATTACATCTTCAACATATCAGCTGCTCCGTTACAAGAATATCGAGCTGAGAGTTCATCATCACTCTCAGAGTAAATCAAATCAGCAAAACCATCACCTCAATGTAATCAAATTTTACCAAAAGATAGATTTATAAAATTTACCTAAAACAAAAACTTTTTAAAATAAAATTAAAACATTAACTTTGCGCGGTTTTTTAATATCAAACTAACAAATGACAGAAAATCCAATTTAAAATATTTCATAAAATGATGAGAAAGTTTATTATTTGTAAGAGGATATTTATTCTATTGATTATATATTTATTTACACTTCCGACACAAACTATACACGCAGACATTATTGATGCAACAAGGCATGAACTAAAAGGGAATGTAGAAGAAGTAAAACAATCCATAAAAAGTTTACAAAACACATTAAATGATTTAAAGAGCGATTTAACTAATCCGCAAGAGGGGCTTAAAAATGTATTAAGTAAGTACGAAGAACTCATTGGAGGATTCGATATAGAAAATCTTAAAAAGACAGACTCTGAAAGTCTAAAGAGTAAGATTGAAGCTATCAAAACTGAGCTTAAAGAGGGTTCTATCTTAGAAGGAGTTGGGGACGAATACAAACAAAAAATAGAAAATCTTAACAACGATATAGAAAGAGTTATCAGAAGTGTCAAGAATATTATTTCGATTAATTACACAACACCAGTCGGTTTACGAGGGGGATACGGACAAACCGGACTTGAGATTGCAATTGACACCTTAAAGTATACCCGAGAAGAAAATGGAGATGGGACAGTACAAATGACTGTACACGCAGACTTTCAACTACCCTTTTCGATTGCAGAAGATGGAGCAAATACCAAAATCGGATTTATTGGAGAGAATATCCATTTGGTTGGTGATGGCTCCTCTAAAATAATGTTGGATACAAAGAATACTACCGGAAATTTCTCTATTGCAAAAGAGATTGTTTACTTTCCTATTTTAGATGGGAAAGCTCAAATAGGAATAAAAAAAGATAGTTATATAGAGATTGATTGCAACGGGTTTAAGGGAATACTTTTAGACGGAGAATTTGTATTCAGTAGTGATGTTATATATCCTGCCAACAAGAATGTTTCGATAGGCGATAAATCAACTATTCCAACAAAAATCGATCCAAACGGAGCAACCTCTGATAATTCAGTAAATGGAGATGATAACAATACCGACGAGGCAGCCGCAAGTGAATCGTCCAATGAAGAAAACAGTTCTGAGGCACAACCTAACAAGAAGTCACAAACACCTAATGCCAACTCTGTTATGATTGCCGAATTTAGATTAGAGACATCTGATCTTGAAAACATAGTCATTGAGACAGGATTCAAAAAACCATTCAAGGTAAAATGTACCGGAGATATCACATATGAAGTTCAAGGGTTGGTAGCCGACTTCAGTACAGTATCGAATGCAGAAAACTTCCAATTTCCCAAAGGGTATAAAATGCCATTTAAGAATGATGATGCAACCTATTGGACCGGATTTGCGTTAAAAACACTAGAAGTAAATGTAGGCGATGAAATTCCTTTTATCGATACATTGAGAGCTTACAACATGCTAATAGATGAGACAGGGGTATCGGGTTGGTATGGAGCCTCCTTTGGAGACGGGAAAGGAGAATTAAAAACAGGAGTAATCGATACAAAAATTAATAGCGTTGAAGTAGCTATTGCAAATGGGAAAGTTGTCGGAGGTGGTCTAGTCGGAAATTTAGATGTAGTCGCTCTAAAAGATAAAGAGGGAAAATCTCTAAATCTCAACATAGACGGAAGTATTTACTCTGATAGCAACGATAATCTCTGCTACTCCATTGGTGTTGAAAATCTCTCTGCACATACCTACAGACTACCATTACTTGAGACATCAGACGTTACATTAGGAGCAGGGACCTCCATCACTTACGAAAAACAATTGACACCCGACTCTACTTACAAAAAAGGATTTTTCTTCAACCTAAATGGATCTATTGATTTAGCTTGCAGTTTCTTGAAAGTAGAAGGACTCGGATTCCAAGATCTTAAATTATCCACATGTGAGCCTAATTTTGGAGGAGGAAAATTTGCGCTCAATAGTGCAAAATCGCTCAATTTAGGAGCATTGGAAATAGAGTTGCTAAATGTTTCAGCCGGATTCGACACAACAAACAGTAAACGAACCGCAAGTTTTGGAGCCGAAGTAAATGTAAAACTGATTGGCGACGGGAAAGGTGTTAGTTGCGGAGGAAAATTCAGTTGTTCAACAGATGTTGACAATGGCTGGAAACCTAATAAACTACATGTTGATGCCATAAATGTAGATGCCGATTTTTCAGCATTCCATTTAAAAGGAGGCGTAGAACGATATGATGTAGAAGGAGAAATAACTATAAGCGAAGAGCATAAATTTGGTCGAGGATTTTCCGGGGAACTACAAATTAGCATGGATGCTCTAAACATTGATGTAGGAGCCAGTGCTATGTTCGGAAAAACAAAATACATGCTAAGTAGCAATAATGAGAGTGCATATCGTTATTGGTATGTATATGCCAATGTTGGAGTACCTCCTGGAACTATTATTTTCCCTCCTGCTGTAATGCTTAACTCTGTATCATTGGCCTTATACAGCAGAATGCAATATTCTGTTAATCAGACCACAAAAGAAGTAACAAGAGATTATTTCCCTTCACCTAAAATAGGTTTTGGTTTCCAAGGAGGAATCAAAGTTTATGCAGCACAAGAGAGTTTGGTTGGCGCAGAAGTGAAACTAGGTATGGATTTCAGTTCCGGAGGAGGTGTAAAAAATATTAATTTAGAGGGAGGTATATATATGCTTGGTGATAATCAAGACAACTCCATTGTAAATGGTACCGTATATAGTTACTATGACTTCGAAAAAGAGATACTGAAACTTAATGCCGACGTAGAAGCTAAATTAGCTTGCATCCAAGGACACGCAAAAATTGAATTGTACTCAGATCCTAAAATTTGGTATTTTAATATGGGGTCATTAACAGATCCTACACAAGAATTAAAATTTGCTGAAATTGCAAAAGCTAAGGCCTATTTTATGATGGGACACAATATACCAGCATCTTTACCACCATTGGATTCTCGAATAACAGAATTATTTAATGTGACTCAATCATCAGCATCCGGACATCAAGAAGATTTTGTTACTGGTAAAGGTTTTGCCTTTGGTGCAGCAGTTTCTGTTGAATGTGGATTTGATAAATTCATCTATGCAGGAGTTAATATGTTAGGAGGAGTGGACGTTATGGTTGCGAAACGTCCGGGACAAAATTGCGAAAATAGTGCTTATCGCGGCTATGGTAGAGCATACGTATGGCTTGATTTAGGAGCGGGAGTAAAACCTAGAAAGAAAAAATTTGAATTCCTAGAAATGAGTGCAGCTGCAGAAGTAAATGCAGAATTCCCTAAACCATTGTATCTATATGGTCAAGTAGGATTCCGTTATAGTGTATTAGGAGGCTTATTCAGTGGAAATGCTAATGCAAAATTCGAAGCAGGAAGTACTTGTAACTGGGAAAACATAGAGCCATTTAACGAATCGAACGATGGAACGTACGACTTCTCTCAACATCGCAACTCATTAGAGACAAATATGACAGATGGAGAAAATTTTGAACAGATATACAATCAAGCAATGGAGAATGTAGATCCAAAATTGCTAGAAGAAGATGAAGGAGAAGGAGAAGGAGAATAAGAAGAAAAAGATAAATTATTATACACATGAAATAATACAACAATGAAAAGAGTAATAACATTCATATTGACCAACTTATTAGTCGCTACACTTTATGCTACTGATTCGGAAAAAGAGATTGTAGTTCTTCATTTCAACCATGGGGACTCAATTTCTCTACGTTGGATTCCTGCAAATGAAAAACTAATTGAGAAAAGTTTAACACATGGATATATCGTACAAAGGAGAGAAAAAGGAGAAAGTAAATGGAATAGTATATCCCCCGAATTGAAACCTCTATCCAACAAAGAAATGGAAATCATAGAGAGTTACAATGAAGATATCTACCCCTTAAGAGAAGTTCTCTATAAAGAAGGACGTAAAGAATATGAAAAAGAAAAATATTCCAACACAAAGTATTTAAAATCAGGATTTGAGTCGGTACAAGGGGAGCAATCGTTTGAAGATGCAATGCTTTATGCCATGGCTGTATTTGGAGCAGACATTTCTCTACAGGTTGCAAAAGCAGGAGCTTTGATCTTTGTAGATAAAAATATTGAAAAAAATACAACCTACGAATATCGGGTAGTATTTTCCGACCAAACAAATATTGCAAACGCCAACGTTGGAATTGCAACTGTGAATACATCTCAAAAGACTCAATTACCTGTAATTGAAGACTTTACAGCTCAATTTGAGGAACATTATGTAGATTTCCAATGGACAATGGAGAAGTTAAAAGGATATTACTCTGCTTTTCGAATTGAAAGAAGTACAGACAGCATCCATTTTACTCCGTTGAAAAAGAGACCATTCATTCATAGTTACACCAAAGAGGAATTAAAAAATATAGCTTTATATAAGGATTCTCTTCCCAACCAAGATGATACATTCTACTATCGCATAACAGGTTATTCTCCATTCGGCTTCTATGGTCCTTATTCCAAAGTATGGGCAGGTCAAGCCAAGTTAAATTTCAAACAAATTTCTATTGAGATTGACACTATTATCTTTAAGAAAAATCATACAGAGATTCAGTGGAGTGTGGACAAGAAATTTCAAAAAAGAATTAAAGGATTGCAAGTGATGCGCACAAGAGACTTTAAAGAGTTCAAACCACTTAACACAACTCTGCTTCCAACAAGTTCTAAAAAATTTAGCGATAAAACCAACATTAATAGCTCTAATTACTATGGGATTGTTGCTTATGGATATAATGAAGGAGAAGTTAGTAATGTAAACTATGTATATGCACATTACAATGACTCTATACCTCCTATAGCTCCTAATGGATTAAAGGCTATAATAGATTCCTCCGGAATTGTAACTATCACATGGACCCCAAATAAAGAAAATGATATATTTGCTTATCGTCTCTACTCTTCTAATAGTGGAAAAGAAGAGGATTATTTTACAGTAAAGGGAACTTACTTAAAAGACACACTTTACAACGACACCGTTACATTGAACACAATTACCAAAAATAAATATTATAAAGTAACTGCTATTGATAGGTCCTACAATGAGTCGAATTGGTCGGAAGCCGTCAAGATTACCAAACCGGACACAATTGCTCCCGTTGGTGCTGTATTTAAATTAATCCAACAAGAGAAAGAGGGGGATAAAATTGTAGTTAAATGGGATAACACGCCAAGTGAGGATGCTATAGAAATGGAGTTATATCGTCAAATAGATGACACTGGAAAAGTTGTATTGATAAAAAAATATGATTTAACAAAGAGATTACCAAACGAATACAATGACCCTTATTCATTTTCAGGTGAATTTGTTCAATATTTTATGGTAGTGAGAGATGACGCCGGAAATAAAACAACTACACATTCCAACCGATTAACAACTTTAGGAGAGAGACCCGGATGTATTAAGAACTTGCAATCGAGAGTGATTAATGAAGAAAAAAGGAAATGCATTGAATTTAAATGGGAACACAATAGCTCTAACATCACTCGCTATGTCATCTACAAAAAAGTGGAAGAAGAGCGTATGTTACCAATAGCCTCATTACAAGGAAATAAGACTTTTTTTGAAGATAAAGAGGTGGTTGTAGGTTTAAAATACAATTACATAATCAGACCTATCACATCAGAAAGAGTTTGTCCTGCAGAGTATTCGGAAGAAATTATTATGGGCGGTTATATCAAATAACTCCCATAAAAATCCTCGAATGGAAAAGTTTTTTCATTATGGTAAAATTTGATGTTAATCTCTACTCATTCACCAACCGCTCTATCTTGCAACTGTGTTCCTTGGTCTTCTCGTCGTAATTCACGCCTACGAAAAGCAGGTCGCCTTTGTAGTTGTTCAACGCTTGACAATAGTTTTTCTCCTTTATTTGTTGAAGTGCGCTTCCTGCGCTTTTGTTGTGTTTCAGTTCTATCACCATAGCTGGGATGTTGGGCAAGTATGGTATTAGCACCAAGTCTGCGTAACCTTTACCGGTTGGCAATTCTTTGAAGAGCGTGTAGCGTGTGTTGGCGTAGAAGTAAGCCAAGCAGATGGCACTTTGGAAGCAATGCTCGTCGTTGTAAGTCAACGGATTGGTCACCTCTGTGTGGGCTGCATCAAGAGCCTTTGCCACTGCCTCCTCGTTGCCTTCTACCGTTGCGTCGAGAAGCTTTTTGGAGGTTTTGATGAGTTCCATAATCGGAGCGTAGTTCTCTTCGTCGTCTATGGCATTCACCCACTCCAGACGCACCTCCTCGTTGGGTATGCAGCAAGTCTGCTCCTCATAGTTATATGAAAGATAGCCTAAATGTATCAGATAGGTGAAAGCGTTATCTTTGTTAGTGATGGACTGAAGCGTATTTTGGAACTTCGTCACATTCACAGGAACGCTTTTGCCGGAAATCATATCAATCACATCCTGCTTGATGCCTTTGAAGTCCATCATGATGTAATCTTTCAACGCCTCAAATGAACCTGTAGCCGACCAGTAGCTGCCCATCCTTTTGCGACTGATGGAAGAGGTCACCGACTTAGGGTTAAAGAGGCTGACCTCATCACTAAGTTTGTAACCGTCATACCAACGCTGAAACTCGGCAAAGTCACATCCGTATTGTTCGCAAAGGGCTTTGGTCTCCTCTGCGGTGAAACCTACGTGCGGAGCAAATTGCGCAGCATCGAGCATGGTATATTCTGTGAACTCGTTCAGTTTGGACTGCACCTTGTCGCGCACAATCGGTATGATGCCGGTAATGTAGGCAAGGGCAATAGCCGGGCGAATGGCTGTGTCCTTGAAAAGTCCGTTGAGAAAACTTAGGTAACTGTCGAACAGCGATTGCGGAACTTGCTCGCGCACTAAAACGTCGTACTCGTCTATGATGATGACAAACTTTTCGCCGGTAAACTTATAG
>JAEIGA010006362.1_pt1 | contig 17978 bp, 18 predicted proteins | sample 9270691 | NCBI WGS metagenome assembly JAEIGA01 (sample SAMN17057246, study PRJNA624740) | gut metagenome | biome: biome; isolation source: fecal sample | host: Bos grunniens | place: China: Xizang | collected 2019
GAAATTATTACTTTTGCGCACTTTGAAAATTAAATAACGAAAAATATAAAAATTTATCCACTACTATGGGAAGGGCATTTGAGTATCGCAAAGCGCGAAAAATGAAACGCTGGGGCAATATGGCTCGCACGTTTACTAAAATTGGTAAAGAGATTGAAATTGCCGTTAAGGCTGGCGGTCCCGATCCTTCGGGTAACACCCGTCTGCGCGTCTTGTTGCAGAACGCAAAGGCAGAGAATATGCCCAAGGAGAACGTGGAGCGCGCAATCAAACGTGCAATCTCCAAGGATACCTCCGACTACAAAGAGATGGTATATGAGGGCTATGGCCCCCACGGTATCGCTGTTCTCGTGGAGACCGCAACCGACAACACCACCCGTACTGTTGCAAACGTGCGCAGCTACTTCAACAAGTGTGGCGGTACCCTCGGCACCAGCGGTAGCGTAACCTTTATGTTCGACCACCTCTGCGTATTCAAAACCGCAATGAAGGAGAGCATCGACATCGACGAGCTCGAATTGGAGCTTATCGACCTCGATATGACCGAGCTCTTCGTAGATGACGAGAATGTTATCAACATCTACGCAAAATATGAGGCATTTGGTGCTATCCAGTCCTACCTCGACGACCACAATATGGAGATCGTGAGCGGTGAGTTCGTGCGCATCCCCACCGACACCAAGGATGTGACTGCCGAGCAGCGTGAGGCACTCAACAAGCTCATTGAGAAGCTCGAAGAGGATGATGATGTGACTAATGTTTACACCACGATGGCTCCCGAAGAGGAGTAAAAACGCATATAGTCGGCGATTTTGTCGTTGCACTGCGATAAACGGCTTCCTCATTTACGTCGAGTAAACTGCGGAAGCCGTTTTCTTGTGCGCCTAAAACTCGCTCGACTCTCTGCATTTTTTGAGTTTATGGGGCGTAGGCTCTATGAATCCTTAAAGCCCTTTCCGAAATAACTTTGAATTATCACAATAATCCTGCTTCGTAGAGGATGATGATTTGTTCGATGAGTTTATCTTCGCCCTCGGTGGGGTTGTACTCCTGTTTGAGGTTGGCGCGGAAGATGCGCGCGATGGTGTTCCAGAATTTGGCAGCCCACTTACCTCTGAACTCCTCCAAAATCTGGTAGCTCGTGCGCTCCGTTTCGCGGTCTATGAGTTTGATGAGTATCTTGCCCTGTGAGTAGGTCATCTTTTCGAGCACGGGGGTGTAGCGCGTGACGATCTCCTTTTCGAGAGCCTTGGTTATCTCATTGCGCTCCTTCTGCGATTGGATGGTGTCGAGCTGGGCGGTGAGGGAGTTGAAGAGATTGCGGGCATCGACGGCATAGGGATAGACTGCCTTGACGTTGCGTATGAGCCTTTGGTGGCGCTTTATGTCACCCAGACTGCGAAAGGCTATGACCTCCGAGAGCTGCACGACATAGGCTGTGTCGAGCGTGTTGGGATCCACCTCGGTGCCTGCTATGTAGCCTCCGCCATATTTGGAGTAGGGCACACGTCGCCAAGTGCGTGACCGCTGGGCCGAAACCTCGGGAGCGACGCACATCAGTAGCACGAGTATCAACAACCATCTCTTCATAATTGTGCAAATATAACGTTTTTTTGTGATAGTATATTTTGTCTGTGGAGTGTTTGGTGTTGCAAACTGCATAAAATCCCACTTTTTCTGTTTGGATATTAAAAAATTTGAAAAATAGTTGTACCTTTGTGTGCTCTTTGCGCCCGTGTGGGCGCGAGAGAACGGTTAGAACAGGTTAAACTCTAAACATAAAATTCTATGAAACAGGCAATTGCTATTTTGACTGGTGGTGGTCCCGCACCCGGTATGAATACCGTTGTGGGCTCTGTTGCCAAAACTTTCATTACCAAAGGTTTCCGTTTAATCGGTCTTCACGAGGGTTATAGCGGTCTTTTCAAGACCGACGCACGCTATGAGGATATCTCCTTCCGCCTCGCAGACGACATCTTCAACCAGGGTGGCTCATACCTCCAAATGAGCCGTTTCAAACCCACCGATGCAGACTTTGAGAACAACTTCAACCTCAAATTCTTCCAGGACAACAACATCAAGTTGCTTGTGACCGTAGGTGGTGATGATACCGCTTCGACCGCAAACCGTATTGCTAAATTCCTCGAAGCAAAACAGTATCCCATTGCAAACATCCACGTTCCCAAGACCATCGACAACGACCTTCCTCTTCCCGCAGGTGCTCCCACCTTCGGCTATGAGTCGGCAATGGACAAGGGTGCAGTGATTGCTCGTGCAGTCTACACCGACGCACGCACCAGCGGCAACTGGTTTATCATCGCAGCTATGGGCCGCTCGGCAGGTCACCTCGCTTGCGGTATCGGTGCTGCTTGCCACTATCCTATGATCGTTATCCCCGAGATGTTCAACAAAACCGAGATTACCATCGACAAGATCGTGAACTTGGTTATCTCGTCGATCATCAAACGCAAACTTATGGGTATGGACTACGGTGCAGCTGTTGTATCGGAGGGCGTATTCCACAGCCTCAGCGACGAGGAGATCAAGAATGCAGGCGTGAACTTCTCCTACGACGAGCACGGCCACCCCGAGCTCGGTAAGGTTTCGAAGGCTCACGTATTCAACGAGATTTTGGAGAACAAGCTCAAAGCTCTCAAAATCAAGGTTAAATCGCGTCCCGTAGAGATCGGTTATGAGGTGCGTTGCCAGACTCCCGTAGCGAGCGACTTGCTCTACTGCACCACCCTCGGTATGGGCGTATACAAACTTTTCAGCGAGGGTAAGACCGGCTGTATGGTATATGTTGCACAGGATGGTCAGATCAGCCAGCTCTACCTGAAAGATCTCCAAGATCCTACCACCGGCAAGATTCCTCCCCGTCTGGTTAACCCCGATGGCGACCAGTTCCAGGGCTTGGTGAACAACATCCTCTGCTACATCACCCCCGAGGACTACGAGGCAGCAAAGGCATATATCTCCAACCCCGAGGAGTACGACTTCAAGAAGATCCTCAACTGGTAGAAACGCATACGGGCGACGTCTTTGGCGTTGCACTGCGACAAGCGGAGTTCCTCGTTTGCACAAAGCAAACTGCGGACTCCGCTTTTTGTATGCCTAAATGCCGCTCACCTCTGTGGGCTTTTGTATTTGGTCGGTTGGTGAGGATGAAAACAAAAGGGACACCAATGTGCGGTGTCCCTTTCTTGCTTATATATTATAAGGTATTTTAGAGCCTGTCTACTGCCTCGCAGAGCCTCTCGAAGATCTCCTCCACGGTGCCCACGCCGTCGATGGCGACGTGTTTGCCCTGACGTGCGTAGTAGTCGGCAACAACGGCTGTCTGCTCATTGTAGATGCGGATGCGGTTGCGGATGACATCCTCCGAAGCGTCGTCGGCACGGCCACTCTCCTTGCCGCGCAGCAGGAGCCTCTGGATGAGCTCCTCCTCGGGAACTTCGAGCGAGAGCATTACATCCACCTCGCTGTTCCACTTCTCCATCAGAAGGTCGAATTGCTCTGCCTGATAGGTGTTGCGGGGGAAGCCGTCGAAGATGCTGCCCTCGACATCCTGATGAGTTGTCATAAAGTGTGTGACAATCTCGATTACCAAATCGTCGGGCGCAAATTCGCCACGAGCGATGCACGCCTCCACCTTTTTGCCGGCAGGAGTCTGTGCCTGAATTTCGTTCCTAATAACCTGACCTGTCGAAATGTGGTTGAAGCCATACTTCTCCACGAGTTTGACCGCCTGGGTACCTTTGCCAGCCCCTGGGGGGCCAAATAATACTATGTTTTTCATTATATGCCGAAATGTGTGTCTTTTTTCACGAGTGCAAATATATGTAATTAAATGCAAACTTGCTACCGCGTTAGTAAAAATTTTTATTATCTTTGCAACAAATTGATTTTTGCAGATATGAATAAGCGTACGGAAATTTCGGAAGTGGGCCATTTTGGGCTCATCGACCGCCTCACAAGTGGGGTGGAGAGAGTGTGTGAGAGCACCGTTTTGGGTGTGGGTGACGATGCGGCCGTAATCGATGCGGGCGACAAATATATCCTCCTCTCGACGGAGTTGCTGCTCGAAGGTGTCCACTTCGACCTGACATATTTCCCACTCAAACACCTTGGTTATAAGGTTGTGGTTGCGGGTATGAGTGACATCATTGCAATGAACGGCACACCCCGTCAGGTGACCATCTCGATTGGTGTGTCGGCACGCTTTGCCGTGGAACACTTGGAGGAGCTCTATGATGGCGTGAAGGCAGCGTGTAAGGAGTACTCTATCGACCTCGTGGGTGGCGACACTACCGCCTCGGTCAATGGACTTGCGATTAGTGTGAGTGCTGTGGGTGAGGTCGCCAAAGAGAAACTCGTGCGCCGTTCGGGTGCCAAGGAGAACGATTTGGTCTGCATCACCAGCGACTTGGGTGCGGCATATATGGGCTTGCATCTCTTGGAGCGTGAGCGTATTGCACTCGATGGTCACCCCAATCCTACGCCCGACTTCAAGGGGCACGAATATATCCTGCGTCGCTGGCTTAAACCCGATTTGAGGTTGGACATCGTGAAGGCATTGGAGGCAGAGGGCATTGTCCCCTCGGCGATGATTGATATTACGGATGGTCTGGCATCGGATGCACTGCAAATCTGCAAGTCGTCGGGCTGTGGCATCAGGCTCTACTTGGAGCGAATCCCCATTGCTGCCGAGACGAGAGCTATGGCAGAGGAACTCAATGCCGACCCCATTGTTGCAATGCTCAATGGTGGCGACGACTACGAACTGCTGTTCACTGTGCCTCTGGAAATGAGGGATAAGGTGCTGCACTTCGGTGGCGTGGATGTCATCGGCCATATTACCGCCGGCGGTGCGGTGCTCGTAACCCCCGAGGGTGGCGAATTGCCCCTCACAGCCCCCGGTTTCGCGAGAAAATAGGGTGGGGTGAGAGCTCTGCATCTTCGAGAGGTGGAGAGGCAAAATGGAAGAAAATGAGATGAAAAGATAAAAATTTCCATTTTCAATTTTCCATTTCCAATTTTATGTGTATATTTGCGGGCTAATTTTAGGCACTTATGAAGTCACTTGGTGAATTTTGCATCCCTTTTAAGGGACTGAAAGTTGGCGAACATCGCTTTGAGTTTGAGTTGAACAAAGCCTTTTTGGAGGCGATTGGCGACGAGGAACTGCTTGATGTTGAGGCGGATGTTGAGGTCGTGATGACCAAGACGGCACAGATGCTCACCTTTGAGGTTGCGATGGATGGCACTGCCTATGTGGAGTGCGATAGGTGCTTGGATGAACTCGAATACCCCATCGAGGCGGACGACACACTCTATGTGAAGTTCAGCGAGGAGGAGATCGAGTTCGATGGCGAGGTGATGTGGCTCAATCCTGCCGAAGATGAGTTGGATCTTTCGGGCTACATCTACGAAACCCTCCTTCTTTCGCTTCCTTACCAAAGGACGCACGAGAGGTTGGAGGATTGCAACCAGGAGATGCTCGCTCGATTCCGCATCGTAAGTGAGGAGGAATTTGAGGAGATAGCAACACCCAAAGAGAACCTCTTGGCAGGTGGCGCAAGCGGCGATGCCCTGGCAGCACTCAAACAGCAGCTCGAAGCACAAGAGAGAAAGAGCGAAGAGGGTGAGAATAGAGAGAACGAATAAATAATAACTTATAAAAAAACATAACAAATTATGGCACATCCTAAACACAAGGTTTCGTCCACCAGAAGAGACAAGCGTAGGACTCACTACGTTGCAGCTGTTCCTACCGTAGCAGTATGCTCGAACTGCGGTTCGCCTGTTCAGTACCACCGCGTATGCCCCGAGTGTGGCTTCTACCGTGGCAAATTGGCAATCGAGAAAAAAGCCGAGTAGGCAACTCTAATCTACAAGCGTGATGCGTAATCTCCGCGTAGGTGTTGATGCGATGGGTGGCGACTATGCCCCCGAAGCAGTCATCAAGGGTGTAGTTGAGGCGCTGCCCCTGCTCGAAGAGAGCACCAAAGTGGTACTTTTTGGCGACAAAGAGGCTATCGAAAGGTGCTTGGAGGCAGAGGGTTACAAAGGCGATAGGGTTGAGATTGTGGCAACCACCGAGGTTATCACGATGAACGATCACCCCGCACAGGCGTTTCAGTCGAAGCCCGATTCGAGTATCCGCAAGGGTTTCGAATATCTCAAAGCCGGAAAGATTGATGGCATCGCGAGTGCTGGCTCGACCGGCGCAATGATGGCGGGTGCAATGTTTACGGTGGGTACCACCGAAGGTGTCATTCGCCCAGCAGTGTCGGCAGCCATTGCAAATGTCCGTGGAGGATATACCCTCCTTCTGGATGTAGGCCTCAATGTGGATTGCAAACCCGAGGTGCTCCATCAATATGGCATTATGGGTAGCATCTACGCCAAAGACCTCTGGGGACTCGAAAATCCCCGAGTGGGCCTTCTGAATATCGGCGAGGAGGAGAGCAAGGGTAATGTTGCGGCAAAGGCGGCATACCAGATGCTCAAAGAGGAGAAGGATATCAACTTTGTTGGTAACATTGAGGGTAAGGATTTCTACCTTGGTAAGGCGGATGTCGTTGTGTGCGACGGCTTTATGGGTAATGTCCTCTTGAAACTCTCCGAGAGTCTTCGCTACATCGCCAAGGCACGCAAGATTGAGGACCAATTCCTCGACAATCTCAACTACGAGATCAAGGGTGGTACTCCCGCACTTGGCGTGAACGATGTAGTGATTGTGGGTCACGGCTCCTCGACCGTCTTGGCACTGAGAAATATGGTCCACCAGACCGAGCTCAGCATCAAGTCGGGTTATGCCGAGGATATCCGCAAGGCATTTGCAACAAGGAAAAATACTGCCGAGTAAGGCACAAGGTCTTGGAAGAGAAGACCACTTGGTTCCATAGTTCAACGGATAGAACGACAGTTTCCTAAACTGTAAATCTGGGTTCGATTCCCGGTGGGACTACCAAACGCATCATAGCGGGTGTCGATTGCACCAAACGAAAGAGAGCGAGCTCCACATTTACGAAGTGTAAATTGCGAGCTCGCTCTTGCTTTTTGCCCCTCCTCGAAAAGGGTTTAGTAGCCGATGCGCTCGAAGAAGTCGAGCAGTAGGTTGCCTATGCGTGTGGAGTGGTAGATGTAGGAGCCGTGGTCGGCATTGGGGACAATCAGCGTAGTGCCCTGTGGAATGTTGTCGCCAATGAGTCGGGTGTGTTCCTCGCGTATGAGGTCGCCGTCGCCTGCCATAATGAGTGCAGGACAGCCGATGGTCTGCATATCATCCACTGTCATCGATGGCTCGTTCATCATCATAATATTCAGCGGATTGGGATTGGTCTGGGCGAAAAAGTCGCGTTCAAATTCGGGTACGAGGGCTCCCCTCACGAAGATGTTGGCACCGCCCGTAGCTATGGCACCAAGAGTCCCGGGATACATAACCTCCGTCATCAGCGCCACGATGCCGCCATCACTAAAACCGAAAACTGCGGGTTTGGTGAGCCCCTTGGCGGTGATGAATTCGTGCAGATCTGTCGCCATATCGTGGTAGTGGTATTCGTCGAGCGGGGCGTTGGAGCCTTGACCTCGCGAGTCGAGTGCATAGACGAGATAGCCGGCTTGCGCGAGCTGTCGAGTGGAGATTTCGAGATCGTTGTGACTGCCGCCGTTGCCGTGGAGTAGGATGACGGGTTTGCCACAGCCCTCGGCAGCATAAAATAGTGTGACATCACCCGCATCAAATGTGTCGGTGTAGCTCACATAGCTCTTGTTGCAACACGCGCCGATGAGGGCTGTAAGTGTCGATAGCAGAATGAGTTGTAATCTTTTCATCTTGACTCGTTTTTGTGATTTTGTTACTCCAAAGGTAGCGATTCTTTTTGTGAAAACCAAAGCCCTCGAATGGTTGTTAGCCGTGGGGCGGCGGGGTGACAAAATGGCAGAGTGCGGGTGGCTGGTATGGTGTTTGAAGATAGTGTAGTTGTAAGATGATAACCCAAATAGTATAGAAATGAGCAATAAAATCAAATTTGACATAGATCGAAGGAGTGTTCGAGAGGGCGATACTGTGATGGTGGCGTGGGATTGTGGAGTCCCCGATGCGGTGACTCTCACCATCGAAAATGGCTATGAAACAACCCGTCTGCAACTCGCCGATAGTGGTTCGCGCGCAATAGTCGTCGGCAAATCCAAGGGTAAAACCACCCTCACCCTTGCTGTTGCACAAAGTGGTAAGATAGAGCGCAAGGTGTTGAGTATTAGGGTTAAAAATATCAAGCCCATACGAGCAAGGGCCTATCGTCCACGTTCTGCAAGGTGTGCTTCGTGGTCGCTCCGCGATGTGCCACGCAGGGTGGGCGAGTGGTGGCGCTCGATGGCCTCGCGAGTGAGGTATGCGTGGAGTGTTATGCCCCCTCGACAGAAGCGAATCTATAAGTTTCTGCTCATCGCTTTGGCGGTGATGTGGATGGGTAGTGCGTGGCGCAATGCGGGCTATCGTGCGGGCTACGAGCAGGCGGTGAAGGATAGCCAGCGAGTGGAGATAGGTGTCGATAAGCAGAACGCAATTTAGAGAAAGGGGTATTTCGAGGGGTACGGATTCGAATACACCGAAAATACATAATATAATATACCCCAAGGCCAAACGCGATCTTGGGGTATATGGAGCGGAAAGCGGGACTCGAACCCGTGACCCTCGGCTTGGGAAGCCGATGCTCTACCAACTGAGCTATTTCCGCAAATATGTGGGTGCAGAGGGCAAAAATAGTGTGCCATTGCACCCACAAATATAGTGCTAAAAAATGAAAGTTGGCACTATTTGCCGTCAAAAATTGTATTCAGAGTATAGGCCAAACGGTAACCACCCACAAGAAGCCTATCTTCCAACAGGGGTGAGAAGTCATAGACAAACTGATAGGAGAGGTTGGGGTTCTCCTCCTCGATGCTCTCCACATAGTTGTAGATTGCCGCTGCGCCCTCGACGGTCTCGCAGAACCACTCCTCATAGGTGCCACACATCACACTTGCTTTGTACTCCTCGTTTGTGCGGTCGAGTTGGTCGCGCCACTCCGAGTAGCTCCACTTGCGAGCCGACTCGACAATCTTGCTGTCCCACACCGAGTGGAGGTTGGTGTTGCGACCAAACCACCTAACCTGCATCTTGTTACCACCGAGGTCGGAAAGTCTGCCTGCGTGCATAGGGCAGTGCATATCGCCTACCATATGGACAATCATCTTCACATAGTCGGCCTTCATACTATCGGTGAGATTGGCGTAGTTGTCGGTGAGCTCGGAGGTGAGTTTGTTGAGAGCGGTTACGACATCGCCTTTGTCATTCTTCTTCATTGTCTGATAGGTGTGGCCCTTGTCCACATTGGCGTAGTGCCAAGTTTTGGTCTGGTTGTAGCCGTCGTTCCAATAGGGGGAGTTCTGAATGCTATCCATCCACGAGGAGTAGTAGACAATCGAACGGCCGCCAAGGATGGCATCGAGCTGTGCCTTTGTATTGTCGGTGAGATGTTTCTCGGCGATGGCTGCCACTACGTCGTGACCGGTGGGGCCCCAGCCGAAACCTTGGAGCGTGTTGAAAAGCACGCCGAGGCTCAAAATGATTGTTGCAAGTTTCTTCATTGTTTTTCTCTCTATCTTCTGATTATTGTTGGCTCTATTGATTCATCGTGATGAGGAGCTCCTCGTTGCTTGTGGTATTCTGCATCTGTTTCTGCATCAACTCCATAGCCTCTACGGAGGTCATATCCGAGAGGTGGCGACGGAGCACCCAAGTGCGACTCAATGCCTCTTTGCTGGTCAGCAGATCCTCCCTGCGGGTGCCACTCGCTGCAACGTCCACGGCGGGATAAATTCGCTTGTTGGCGAGCTTGCGGTCGAGCTGCAACTCCATATTACCCGTGCCCTTGAACTCCTCGAAGATGACCTCATCCATCTTGGAGCCGGTGTCGAGCAGGGCGGTGGCGATGATGGTCAGCGAGCCACGCTCCTCGGTCTTACGCGCAGCACCAAAGAAACGCTTGGGCTTGTGGAGTGCGTTGGCATCCACACCACCCGAGAGCACCTTGCCCGATGCGGGTTGCACGGTGTTGTAGGCCCTCGCAAGGCGGGTGATAGAGTCGAGCAGAATCACCACATCGTGTCCGCACTCAACCATACGTTTTGCCTTCTCCAAGACCATCTCGGCAACCTTCACGTGGCGCGAAGCCTGCTCGTCGAAAGTGGAGGATACAACCTCGGCCTTCACGTGGCGAGCCATCTCGGTCACCTCCTCGGGGCGCTCGTCGATGAGCAGCACGATGAGATATACCTCGGGGTGGTTGTCGGCAATGGCGTTGGCTATCTCTTGGAGAATCATAGTCTTACCCGTCTTGGGCTGTGCCACGATCATACCCCTCTGACCCTTACCGATGGGTGCGAAGAGGTCGATGATGCGGGTGGTGAGATTGTTGTGACCATTGCCCGTGAGGCGGAATTTCTCTTGGGGGAACAAGGGGGTCATATACTCAAACTGCATCCTATCCCTCAAATTCTCGGGGGCAAGGCCATTGACCTCCAAAACCTTCACGAGGGGGAAATATTTTTCGCCCTCCTTGGGTGGGCGGATGATGCACTTCACCGTGTCGCCCAACTTCAAGCCCCAGTTCTTGATTTGTGAGGGGGCAACATAGATGTCGTCGGGTGAGTTGAGATAGTTGTAGTCGGCCGAGCGTAGGAAACCATAGCCGTCGGGCATAATCTCCAAGACACCCTCGCCCTCCACGATGACATTCTCAATCTCGCGCTGAATATCCCTCTCCTCCTGCTCCTCGGGCGAAAGAACATCCTCTTCGTTCTCCTCTTCTACCATCTCCACCTCGGCGGGCTCAATGGGGAGTTGCTGTTCCGTAACCTCCTCCACGACGGCTGCTTTGGGTTTGCGACCACGACGGGGCTTGGGAGCCTCGGCGGTTGGCTCGTCGGCAGCTGTGCTCTCCTCGTTGGTGGTAGGCTCAACCTCCTCGGGCAGAGGATTCTTGCGGGGGCGACCACGACGCTTGGGCTTGACCTCCTCGGCAACCTCCTCGGCAACCTCCTCGGCTGTGGGAGCGTCATCTTGTGCGGGGGCGATCGCCTCCTCGCCCTCCTCCTCTTGGCGGGTGGTGAATGCCACCTGTGGAGTGGTTATTCTCTTGCGTGTTCTGCGCTGTGGCATCTGTGCCTCGTCGTTGAGTGGCTCCTCGGGGCGTGTGGCATCGAGGATCTTGGCCACGAGTTTTTCGCGGCCCGAACGGATGTCCAGACCGAGTGCGCGAGCAATCTCTCGGAGCTCCGAGAGGCTTTTGCTCATCAGTGTATCCATATCTTGCATAACTCTCTAAATTAGAAGTTGGAATCTCAAACTTTGGTTGTAAAAATGTGTAAATAACTTGAAATTATGTTGTGCGAAACGACAACATAGTTGTTGGTTGGTTAGGGCAAAGATAGCAATTCCTTTCGGAAAAACAATAGCCCTCCCTACTTTACACCCCCATAGGGAGCAATTATAGTGCAATAAAGAGTATGGTGTTGCTTTTACTTCTATTTTTGAGGATGTGACACACGTTTTTGATGGAGATATTATTGAATGTGATGTAAGAAAATCCGAGAATTGGAAACAACAAGCTGTCGCCAAGAATAAGCACATTCACACCTACACCTCTACACAGGAGGATTATGAACTGATAATGTCGCTCTATGAGGAGTGGCAAAACAAGCTTAAACAGAGTGGCGCGAGCGGGAGTTCTCGCCTTTTTTTAGGGGTAAGCAGAGGATATTTTTCGCAATTTGTCCTTATATTTGTACCACGAACTAAATAAATGCAGAAGAAAAATATGTCAATGGTTTTCAAATTCCGTATGCTCTCCGACGAGAGCGACGTCTTCGTCAGGGACTATGAGGTGAAGTATGATATGAATCTCTTGGAGTTCAACGACTTCATCTGCCGCGATTTGCACTACGACAACTCGGGTATGACCTCCTTCTATCTCTCCGATGGGCAGTGGCGCAAGTTGCGCGAATTTACGCTGATGGATATGGGTGGCGGTATGAGCGACTACTCGATGGAGGAGAGCGAGCCACCAATGGCTATGGAGTCCGTTGTGCTCGGTCAGCTCATCCACGAGAATCACGACCGACTCATCTGGCTCTTCGATATGTTTGCCGACCGTGCCTACTACCTCGAACTCATCGAGGCGAAGTTTGCCGAGGAGGGTGTGAAGTATCCTCGCACACTCTTTGCACACGGTGAGCCCGCCGACCAATATGATCCCGAAGCGGGTGGCGTGGGCGAGAAATCCATCTTCGAGGAGATGATGGACGACTTTGGCGATTTCGGTGGTGGAGATGACTCCTACGATGACGAATACTAACAAGCCACTCCTCGTGGTGGTGCTTGGGCCTACGGGGTCGGGAAAAACCGACCTCGCAGTGGCTCTTGCACGTCACTTTGGTGCGGAGATTATCTCGACCGACTCGCGCCAATTCTACAAGGGTATGCCCATCGGCACCGCCCAGCCCACTGCGGAGCAACTCGCAGCCGCACCCCACCACTTTATTGCCGACCGTCTGCCCGAGGAGGAGCTCTCGGCGGGAGGCTATGAGAGGGAGGCTCTGGAACGTTTGGAGGAGCTCTTCGCTCGCCACGATGTGGCGATTGCCGTGGGTGGCTCGGGGCTCTACATTGACGCTCTCTGCGAGGGGTTCGACGACCTGCCGAGCGATACACGAGAGGTGCGCGAGGAGTTGATGCGCAGGCTCTCGGAGGAGGGCTTGGAGGCTCTTGTTGAGGAGCTGCGCGAGAGGGATGAGGCCTATTGGCAGGTGGTCGATAGGAGGAATCCGGCGCGTATTGTGAGGGCCTTGGAGGTCTGCATCGCCAGCGGTCAGCCCTACTCCGCACAGCGCACCGCCACGAAGCGCGAAAGGCCATTCGATGTGGTGAAACTCGGCGTGCTGTGGGATCGCGAGGAGCTCTATGACCGCATCAACCGCAGGGTGGATATGATGGTTGCCGAGGGGTTGGAGGAGGAGGTGAGGAGCCTCTATCATCTGCGTCACCTCTCGTCGTTGCAGACTGTCGGCTACCGCGAATTTTTCGACTATTTCGATGGTGCTATCTCCCGCGAGGAGGCCATTGAACTCATAAAACGAAACTCTCGTCGCTATGCCAAGCGCCAGATGACTTGGTTCCGACGCGACACTTCGACCCGTTGGCTCTCCCCCGATGAACTCGACAAAGGTATCGAAATCGTTGGGGAGTTCTTGGGCGAATAGATCTTTTGTGGAGGTATGAAAAACAGACGAATGATACTTGCTGCCAAGGCTTTGGCGGCATACGTTGTCGGCATTGCGGTGCTCGGCTTGCTACTCTTTCTGCCCGCAGGTACGATCCACTACGAGGGTGGTTGGAGGCTTTTGGGGCTGCTCTTTGTGCCGATGTTACTGATGGGTGTTGTGCTGCTCATAGCCTCGCCCGACCTTTTGGCTCGCAGGCTCAACCGCAAAGAAAAACGCTCTGCTCAAAGCGGAGTCATACGCCTCTCGGGACTTGTTTTTCTTGTGGGCTTTGTGCTCGCTGGGCTCGATTGGAGGTTGGGGTGGAGTAGTGTCGGAGAGGTGGCAGTGGCCATTGCAAGTGTCATTTTCTTGGTCGGCTACCTGCTCTACTTTGAGGTTATGAGGGAGAATGTGTGGCTCTCGCGTACGATTGAGGTTTTCGACGAGCAGGAGGTCATATCCTCGGGGCTCTATGGCATCGTGCGCCACCCGATGTACACAGCTACCATCCTGATGTTTCTCTCGATGCCCGTGGTGCTCGGCTCGTGGTGGGCTCTCGGAGCGTTTGTTTTCTACGTCCCTATTATTGTCATCCGAATATTAGACGAGGAGAGACTCCTGCATCAGGAGCTTCGTGGCTACGACGACTATTGCGCCCGCATTCGCTGGCGACTCCTTCCATTTGTTTGGTAATCCCCCGATTTGAGCCGCAGGGGGGCTCCTTCTACAACACTACAAGCAGTGTGACGACGGAGATGAGTGCCCAGAGAAGGACACCCATCAGGAGGGGCTTGATTCCCACCTTCTTGATTGCACCGAGCGAAAGTCCACAACCAATAAGAAATAGCGTGAGGCTCAATGCCTTCTTTGCCGCAAAGACGATGCCTTTGGTAATCTCGGTGGGGAGATTTATATAGGTGTTGGCAACCATTGCGAGGATGAAGAGGAGAATGAACCACGGAATGGCAACCCTCTTGCCCTTGGAGCGAAAGAGTGCAACCGACACCAATGCGAGGGGGAAAATCCAGAGAGCACGGGTGAGTTTGATGGTCGTCGCCACCTGCAACGCCTCCTCGCCATAGGCCGCACCAGCCCCCACAACCGAACTCGTGTCGTGAATGGCAATGGCTGCCCAAGTGCCGAACTGCTGCTCGGTGAGCCCCAGAGCCTCGCCAATGGGAGGGAAGATGAAGAGGGCTATGGCATTGAGAATGAAGATGGTCGCAAGCGCCAGAGAGGTGTCGTTGTCGTCGGCATCGATGATGGGTGCCACGGCAGCAATGGCACTGCCTCCACAAATGGCTGTGCCCGAGGAGATGAGGTAGGCATTCTTGGGATTGACCTTCAATAGTTTGCCGAGCATCACGCCCACAATCATCACTCCCACTACCGACACAATCGTAAAGAGCATACCCTCCTTGCCGGCGGCGAGGGCCGAGTGGAGATTCATCCCAAATCCCAATCCTACGACTGCCACTTGGAGTAGGTATTTGGAGATTTTTTTGTTCATCTTGGCATAGGGTGCACCAATGGTGAGTGCAAGTGCAATACCCATAAAAAGTGCTACCGCAGGCGATACCCACAGCGAGCCAATGGCACAGGTGCAGTAGAGCATTCTGCGCAGTGTGAGTACCATACGCTCACGTTTCCACTCTTCGTATCTCTGATTTTGTTCCATAGCATAATCCCCCTTGGGGCCTATTTTTCAAACACACAAAGGTACAACATAGATTCCGAAATCCAAAACTTGATGGGGCTAACGCCTCGCTACTTATCCTCTGTGGGTGAGGTAGGGTGGGGAATTGTTCGGGCTACGATGGAGAGAGGGGCGAGGGTGGTGAGGTCGTCGGAATGAGGGCGCTTTCCGCCATTGACCATCGTGAATTTCACATCGATGCGACTGATGGGCAGGGAACCCCAATCCCTCGCACGATACTCCTCGGGAGTGCAGTGATAGGCGCTTTTGAAGGCGCGCGAGAAGTTGGAGGGAGAGGAAAAATCGCAGCGGTAGCAAATCTCCTTTATGCTCAACGATGAGTGAATCAGAAGTCGCGATGCGTGGCCGAGCCGCTGGCGAGTGAGCCATTGGTGGGGCGGCTCCCCATACTCCTTTGTGAATTTGCGTTTGAATGTCAGAGGTGTCAGGTGGCACTGCTCTGCCATCTCGGCGATGGTATAACTCTTCAAGACGACCTCTGTGCCAAGGTAACGAAGAGGTAGCCTCTTGACGTCGTCGGTGGTGTGGCAGGTGCCGAAGGTGCCGTCAGTGGACTCCTCTATCTTGCTGTGGGACATAATATAGGCGACAATAAATTGCGGATTATTCAACCCTGCGGGAGGATGTTTGGTCATAGAATAACAAATTTATTGTCGCCTATATATAGCTGCTATATGAGTACGAATGAGGCGTGGCTATTGGCAGAGCCTCTCGTAGTTGCAGTGGAGCAATTCGTGGTTGTCATCATAGAGGTGCATACCATTGCCCTCGCAGTATTTCCACACTTTACACTCCTTGCACTTACCCTTGCGTGCCCACTCGCGGTTGCGGAAGGGTTCAAAGCGATTTTCCCATACGTCCCAGATGTCATCGGTGTAGATGTTGCCCTGATCGAAGCTTGCGCGGATGCTCGTGCAGCCCGAAATTGCGCCATCGACCTTGATGCCGACAATGCCCACGCCCGCCATACAGCCGAAAAAATTATCCCTCACCTCCGCCTCATAGCCTCCGAGGAAGCCCTCACAAGCATAGTTGCACTTGATGCGTCCCTCTTTGCGGGTCGCCTCGATGAAGTCCATCAGTCCTCGATACTGCTCGGGGGGCAGTTGGAGCGCCTCATCCTCGGCAGCCCTGCCTACGGGAAATATCGTGAAGAGTCGCCAAGCCTTGCAGCCGTGCGCAATCAGAAACTCCTTGAACTCCGCAAGGTGCTCGTAGTTATCCCTATTCACGCAAGTCACCACATCGTAGGCGATACCCTCCGTGGAGGTGATGACATCGAGTGCGCGAATGGCATTCTTCCAGCTATTGGGATTTTGACGGATATAGTTGTGCTGCTCCTCAAAGCCGTCGATGGAGACCGTTATCGAGCGCAGGCCCGCAGCCAGAAGCGAGCGCATACGCTCCTTGGTGAGGAGCATACCATTGGTCACAATGCCCCAAGGGTAGCCGCGTTTGTAGAGCCCCCTGCCCACATCTTCGAGGTCGCGGCGGCAGAGTGCCTCGCCACCGGTGATTACGACCATAACCTTGTTGGGATTTACGTGGGGGGTGATTTTGTCCACCGCGCCCAAGAAATCCTCTGCGGGCATATCGGGCGTAGCCGACGACGATCGGCAGTCGCTACCGCAGTGGCGGCAATTCAGATTGCAACGCAGAGTAGATTCCCAGAAGATTTCGCGCAGTTCGTGTTTCTTGGCCAGATCGTGCTTGATGCCCGCAAAGAGCCCAAGCGCAAGGCGTTTGCGCACTCCTATCTTGATGTTTGCCATAGTTCTCGTGGGGCTTTTTATTTCTTCGACATAACAACGCTTACGCGGGTGTGGTTTTCCTTCGTAACATTCACATACTCCGTACCGTAGTAGCCACCATTTGCCTCGCCGTCCTTATCCTCGGCACGTAGCTGTTCGGCATAATACATCGGGTAGTCCGCACACTCCACGCGGAAGTATCCCTCCTCGTTGGTGTTGGTCACCATACCATTTATGGCAACCTCAATGTTGTAGATGGGGTTCAACTTTGTATCCACAACATACCCTTCCACCTCTGTAAAACTTTGGGACTCGTCGTTGTATGGGCCATCATCGTATGGAGTACCATAGCAAGCAGTCAGCATAGGTGCTGCCGAGAAGCCAATAAGGCTCAAAAGTAGGTTTTTAATTCCTCGTTTCATAGTAGTATAGTGTTATATCCTTTATTATATAGATGCACGAAGGGGGCAAAACGTTGCATCACCCCAACATTTTTTTTCATTTTATTTTCACATCACCATTTGGCACCGTTGTCAACTTGGTGATACGCAGGTCTACAAATGTAAGAAAATTTCCCGAGATTCTATCTGTTTTGCCATTTATTCCCCAATATTATAGGTGATATGTGCAGATTTTTGCCCACCGGCTCAAATGGTCGGGTGGTGAAAATGGTGATAGCCGAATGTGGAAGAGGGTAGGTGGTAGGTGGCAGGTGGTTTCTCTTTGAGGGCTCACTCCGCCTGTGTCGTTGAGAGGGGTAGGAGGGACGATGTTTGGTCGATTGTCTGCATTGGAGGGCATCGCGCCTCGCAAAACGAATGAAATTTCCCTCATCGAAGGCGATAATGAAGAAAAAATCAAAAAAAGTTGTGCATAATTTTGCAGATATGAAAAAACCCACTATATTTGCACTCGCAAAACGGAAATAACCGTGGAGCACTTTGAAATTATGCGGAAATAGCTCAGTTGGTAGAGCACAACCTTGCCAAGGTTGGGGTCGCGAGTTCGAGTCTCGTTTTCCGCTCCAAAACGCTGTGAATAAGGCGTTTAATAAAAATTATTCAAATGCGGAAATAGCTCAGTTGGTAGAGCACAACCTTGCCAAGGTTGGGGTCGCGAGTTCGAGTCTCGTTTTCCGCTCAAAGAGTCCAAAATAAAAAGGACAAAGTAATGCAAAACCTCTTTGAAACGCTGTTTCA